>ENA-OOWV01000637-OOWV01000637.1-human-gut-metagenome-genome-assembly--contig:-NODE-637-length-26749-cov-14.012887_pt1 | contig 26749 bp, 31 predicted proteins | sample MGYA00241584_ERZ501337 | MGnify/ENA primary metagenome ERZ501337 (study PRJEB25962, sample SAMEA2042744) | human gut metagenome | biome: human gut; feature: human-associated habitat; material: faeces... | reverse complement strand
TCATTTTCAAGCATTTCTTGCTGTACTGGCATTATGTATGATTGTTCTTCGTGTTGTACGAATGTAGATTCTGTTGAGCTTTCTTCTATTTGAAAACTTTCTTTTATACTATCGTTCAATGTAGAATTAACGAACCAAATATATATGCCAGAATCGTCACATATAAATTTCTTAGAATTAATTTCTTGTCCATTTAAAACTGTCATTCCTTGCGTTACATCTAAAGTATCTATTTTTCCGATTCTATTTCTATCTAGATTGACTTTGCAACTGCGTGTATATTCTTTCCCTTTTTCTGCATAAAATAAAAATGATTCTGAATTATTATCAATTTTTATTTTAAAATCACTTATACTAAAATATCCTTTTACATTTTTTATTGCCAAATTCTTATTACATTTAGTTACTTTAACGCAACCTTGACCATGTGGCGACCACGGTGTTGCTACTGTGCCTTTTTCTAATTTCGGATAAATTGTTAAATTATCAAATGTTGTATCTTTTATAATTACTAAATATGCAAAACATTCTCCCGTGTAATTACTTGTAAAAGTAATACCTTTTGAAGGACTATCAAAAGTCGCTATATTTGTGTTTTCAGACACTTTTCTTAACCTAAAGTACAATCCACTATTATTTTGTAATGATATCGTATAAGAACTTCCGCTTATAGCATTAAAATATTTTCCAGATTCATTGTTTAGATTTATAGTTATCCCACTTGTAGCAGTTCCATTAAATGTTAAGCTTCCATCATTATTTTTAGTTATTTCAACACCATTTATGGTTTGTGTTTGTATTAGATTAGCTAACTCATTCACATTCTGTCCTACTGTTTTTATCTCACTTGGATAGTCTGGTGATGGCATTGCTCCGTATAATTCCCAATTTGTTTTTACAGTTCCAGCTTCTAATTGTGGTTTCATAATATAGTTGGTGAATGTTATTCCACTATTTATAAATAACCAAAGCCAATATTTCTTATAATCTATACTTGTTGAAAATCCTTTGTTTTCTTCTGTTATTGTTGCAAATCTTATATCTTCTGCATCATTATTTCCAAACATAAAAGTAGTAAATGCATCTGATACACTTCCTTTTGAATTTCTTGAAAAATAATAGTTTCCAGCAGTTAAAGTCTTATTCATTTGATTACCAAGTCTTATAGATATAGTTGCTGTTGCAGTTCCATTTAAAGTTATGCTTCCATCATTATTATTTGTTATAGTTACACCACTTATTTCCTTTGTAGCAAAACCATTAAAATTTAATAAGTTCTTTCCACTTCTCGTCTCTTGCTCGCTATTCCCACTTATTCCAATTTTTGCTCTACAATTGCTACTGTCTTCTACATGTATGTATTCTCCACTTGCTTGTCCTCGTACACTTGCTTGATAAAAGTCTTCTTGCATTTCTTTTAGCTCTGTTTCTAGCTTGGCTATTTTATTATTTGATGTTTCTGTGTTTTCTTGTAGTTGCTCTATATTAGTATTTTGTGTTTCTTGTTCTTTTTTTATGTTTGATATTTCTGTATTAACTTCTCCAGCATGTTCGTCTATTTTATCAAAGTTACCATTTAAGTAATTTTCTATATCAAACTTTTCTGTGTTTGTCTCAGGATTATCATGTTTCTTTAATTTTAAAAAATCAGTTTCGCTCCTTTTATACCTCCTAGGCATCTTCTGCATCTTTAAATTTATCTATTTTTTTTAAATATTCGTAACATTCTTCTATTGTTTCATTTTCTGAATATTCTTTTTGAATATATTCTGTTTCAATAAACACATTCATTCTTTTATCTTCCTCTATACTTTCATAGTACTCTTTTTCTTTATTTCTTTGCTTCTCGGAAGTATAAGAAGCAACTTCGATAATGTTACAATTATTTGTTATTTTATTTATACTAACTATTCTATGATAATTTACTATTATTCCATTCTCTAATTCAATTTCTTTTTTTAACGCCATGTTATGCCTCCTTTCTATATCCTACAACTTTAAATATTTTATAACTATCGTCTGCCCCAACGTTTGGAGTTCCATCATTCGGAGTGAATTGAATCTGACTATAATTTGTTATTATAGATGTACCACTTATCTGTATACACTTACAATAAGTGTAAAATGTTTTATTATTAACTTCACTATAAGCAGTTACTAAATTTGTTTTTGTATTATTGGGATGTTGTATCTTTGTACAATACTGCCAATACATTCTTCCTGCGTAAATTTCTAGATAATTAAAGTTAGCCGCACTTTCACTTAATGTTACTGTTCCTGTTGTTCCTGACTCATTGTCATATAATATTACTGGTTTATGTTGTATATTTAATACATCAATATCATCTATGTAAATCTTTTCTTTATCACCATATATTAACCATTTGTTTAATGTGTCACTCCATATTCCATGTTTTATTCCATCTTTATCAATTCCTACTCCCATTTGTATAGAAGTATCTGTTCTTTGTACTTGGTAAAAAACGTCATCAGTATCATTTGATAAATGTGTACCACCTTTAATTTGTAATTGTTTTCCTATGTTTGTATCATATTGTTTTCCTATCGCAACATTATTTCCATAAATTGAAATTGCTGGATTTCCTGATGATAAAATAATTTCATAAGTTGTTGATGATAATTTATCAGATAATATTAATTGAATATTATAAGAACTGTCTGCACTAAATCCATCTGTTCCTTTATCGCCTTGTATATTTAAATTTCCTAAAACTTTATTTCCAGAAATTGAATATGTAATTGTTGTTTTTCCTTCTATCCATTCACTATTCGATGTTTTTTTATATTTATACTTACAACTAGTTATTACATTACTTACTTTTCCAAAACTATCATTCCAAAATTCACCCTCAAATTTAATATTAGTTATTGTTCCAACATTATTTTCCCTTGATGCTGAAAATGACACTATTTTTATATTTTTATAATCTTTGACAGTTGCTATCTTACTTAGTTTTGTACTATTTCCTCTACTGTCTATTGCGTATAAATTTATAACATTATTATCCACTTGGTTGATACTTAAATTAATGTTTTCGTTTTCTTTATATGCTGATGATGTATTTTTGTTTCCTATTGTTAATTTATATGTTTTCATTATAGAACTATTTTGTGATACTGCTTTATTATCTGTACTTACTGTTGCTTTCACATTAGAATAATTGGTTACTAATATCTGATTATTTCCAGTTAAATTCACTATATTTGTATTTATATCTTGAAATGTAAAATTTTCAAATATTGGATTACTATTTGTAACATTAAAAGTAAAATCTTTATAATTTGTGTAAGATTTTCCGTTTGCAGTAGTTGTTATGATATATCTTGCTTTATATGTGTTACTATTTGGAGTTAGTGGATATATTTTGCTTGCAGTTGGGGTAATTGATTTACTAGTTCCTGTAACTGCTCCGTAATCTATTACTATTGAATTGTCTGTTTTGCATAATTTCAAACTTATACTTGCTCCACTAGGATTTGACCATGTAATATTATGTGTTGAGCCGATATTTATATTTGGAGTTGAAGTTAATTTTGCTATATCATATGTTGTTACATTAAATGTTCCTGCCTCACTCCATAGTTTGCTGTCTGCTCTTCTACATCTTGTTTTTATAGTATAATTTGTGTTTGGATTTAATCCACTAATAGTATAATATCCACTTTTATTATCTGATGCTACTATATCTCCAGCATCAATCCACGTTCCACCATTTAAACTATATTGTGTCCAGTCTCTTGCATCTGTTGTACTCCAATTTATGTCTATTGTATTTATTGTTCTATTTCTTAAAGAGTTATAAACATTTGTATAACGTGGAATTGTCGATAAATCTAGATTTCCGCTCGGATAAAAATCTCCTGGGCTATATGTATGATTTTGAAAATCTATTGTTGCACTACACCAAACGCTCTTTCTACCATCATCATTATGCCAAATCGTAAAACTACCTTCACATAATGTTATTGTTCCATTGTGCCCTAGACTATATGAGCCACTTCCACTATTCCTACAAACTCCATCTATAGTTACACTATAATTTGCTTTTAAATCACCAAAACGACCTGAATTTCCAGAAATTAATTGTAATCTATATCCTACGTTTGAACTATTTGAATTTACGTCGTAACTATTTTCCCATACGCTCAATTTTCCTGTATAATAGCCAGCATAGTTTCCTCCGTTACTACCACCATTTTGCGTAAAATCTGCCCTTTTATTCCTCCAATCCAGTTAACCAAATTTGATTTCCTACTAGTTGTATTAATAATGAATTTATTTTTGCCTGTTCTTTTACTTCTAATTGTTTAGTATAAACACCCTTGTCTGTCATTTCTGCAACTCTTTCATTTGTAGAACTATTGAATGTTCTATTTCCATCCGCATCTATTCTTGTATATGTGTTTTTTGTACTAGAATTTACTTGAATACCTTTTCCGATTTCTACAGTATCTGTTCTTGTCTCGTTTGCATTTTGCGTCCATACACTTTTTTCTGTACCTGTCGCAACCATTAAATCTGCAATATAATAAGATGCTACTGTATTACTACCAATCTCGATTTTTATACTATTAGTTGTTATTTCGACAACTATTGTCATTTCATTCCATACTTCAGCATTACCATCTAGTTTATATTCAGTGTCATTCACTTTTATATATCCAGTTGCATCTGCTTTTAATTTGTAGTAATTAAAACTAATTGCATATGAGCCATTTTTTGTAACTTGTGATTGAATAGACACTCCATTGTTAATTAAATAACCTTCATCACTTATATTGTTCTGTTGTATTAATGTGTTTGTATATTCTTCTAATGTTGCTTCACTATTATCTGTACTTCCTTTCCAGTATTCTTTTGCATAGAAGAATATATTTCCTCCACCTTTTGTTTGTTGTTGAAATGTAATATTGTCTATCGTCTGTTTTAATTCATTTACTTTTTTTGTTACTTCATCTTTTGTATATACTTTTTGTGTAAATCCATCTATATCTTGTCTTGCTTCTGTTAGTTTATGTTCATTGTCTATTTGCTGTTCGATTATTGAAGAAATTTCACCTTCTATTTTATTTACCTTATATTCAACATTTTTGAATTTTGTTTTTATATTATTTGTATTTTTTAATGCTGTTTGAGTTTTTGTTAATGCTTCTGTTTTCAAATTTCCAGAATAACAACCATTATATTCAAAAGTATAATTAAATACATAAGATATAAAGTCATTATCATCTGTATCTTTAATACAAATCATGTCTCCAACATCTAAATATGGAAAGCCATAATCTTTTATTTCAAAAGGTAAATACTCTAATCCTTTTAATTTTTCCCATAATTCAGGTATAACTTTTTTTCTTTCTTCGTCATTTGTTAGAAAATAATTATCTTCAATTGTAATTTCAGTAAGTCCATTTTGAGTTATGCTTTCATCATCTTGAATTACTGTGTTCTCTCCTTCTACTTGTGATAATCGTAATATTAAAGAGTTTACTTTTCCAAACTTATTATTTTTTGAAAATTCAAAATAATTATTTCCATCTATTTTTTCATCTGCTATATCAGAACTATTTACAGTTGTATTTACAATTGTATTATTAAAATCTGCTGTACTCATAAAATGAACATCTTTTACTCTTAATAATTTTTCAGTAGTTTCAAGTGTTTTTATATATAATTTATTATCTCTTCCTATATATGCAAAGCCTCCTGCCAATTGTGCTATACTACTTAATACTGTTTTACAATCTTCATTATTTGTAAATGGATTACCTAATATCATATAATTGGAATTAGTAAATTCTGTAATACCACATTCTACTCCTACTTGGCTACACAAGTCTTGCAAAAGTTTTATTGTTTCTATAGGATATATTACTCTATCAATATATGTAGAATTAAATTTAACCATATAATCGTAACCTATAAATTGAGCATTTGTTGATACTTCTTCTGTTGTAGGTTTTTCTATTATAAATGTTCCCATAGGTACATATTCAATATTTCCGTCTATCTCTATTCCTGTTTTTACAGAAATTTCTTTGTTTTCTAAATCATATTTTCCATCATTAAACATTTCAACAGTAATTTTTTTTGCTACTGTTGTTCCAATGAATTTATCATTTACATAGCAACTATTTTCGATTTTAAAACTTTTCAAGTCGTCTTTATCTGTTATTTCAATATTATCATTTTCTATATGTATAGTTGCGTATTCAAGTGGAGCATGATTTGACTTACATAACTCTTTAAATCTATTACTAACTTGATACCTTTTTTCACCTACAATTCTATTAATGATATATCAAATGGATTAAATAAAATTCCTCTATCTGTTCTATTCCATTTCATTGTAATTTTTCTATCTCCTCTATAACAATTTGCCGTTGTATATCCTCCTCTATATGGATTATAAAAATATACATTATATTGTTTTAAATTCTTTAGTATTTTAAAAAAATCTATAACTTCTTCTGCAGAAAGATACTTGGTATGTAAAATAACTTTATACTTTACTGCTACAGGATTATATCTCATAGTTCCTCTAGCATTCCTTCCACTATCATAACTAATATCATATTCTTCTACATCATAACCTTCATCTTTTAAAAATCTAGTTAAATTTTGTCCATCTACTTTTACAATGTCATTTACATACCTTTTTTACCCTCCTATACTGGAACAGGAAATGGTAATTCTCCTGTTCTTGTTACATAATCTCTAAAACCTTCCGATGCTTTTTCTACAATTACACCTTCATCAGTTTTTGCATTTATATCTACTTGTACTTTTGCTTTTTCCATTCCACTTACTACTGCGTTATAAATTTTATCTGATATATTTCCCATGCTAACTTTACTTTGAGCTTGTATTTGTCCACTGATAGCACCATAATTTACATATTGTGTTGTATCTATTGCCATATCTCTTGTATTTACTTTTATCCCTTGGTTTAGTTCTTTTATAGGACTATTAAATTCTTTTAACAAATTATTTGAAAAATCTTTAACTGTTGAAAGTACATTATTTTGTTCTTTGTTAATTCCTACTCCTAAACCTTGTAATAAATAAATACCAAATGTCCTTGTCTTTCTTGATGGTGAATGTATTCCGAAAGTTGTTTGAAATTTACTTAAAATACTATTAGCAAATGATTTTGCCGTGCTTAATGTTTGACCTTGCCAATAATTATTTTTCAAACCTTTTTGTAGTCCCTTAACGACATTTATACCAACATCTTCTGATAAGTCACCTTGTTTTAATCCCTTTATAACTTCATCGACATTATCAATACCACAATTCTTTAATAATCTTTTTTGTTCACTAGTGCTTAATCCGTTTAAAAATTCTTTTATACTATCTGTTGCTACTTTTCTATATGCAGGTTCATTTTCTAATCCCATTTCTACTATTTTTTGTAATTGTTCTGCCGTTTGTGATGCACTAATTTCTGTTGAGCCTAATCCTTGTGTATAAGAATTGCCTTCTTTTGTACCTAAAATTTTAAATCTATTAGATAATATATTAGTGTTTGTATCAACTGTTTTAGTTTGGTCTGTAAAATTCTGTTGCATATTTTGAAGAATATTAGCTCCTGTTGTTTTAGTTGTATCTTCTATAGATGAATATGTACCAGAAAATTTTTGTGCATATTCGTCTAATTCTTTTTGGCTTCCGTCCAATTCTTTACGAAAGTCTTGTTCTTCTTTCATTGCTTTTCCTAAGTTGGACCTAGCAATTTCTTCTTTTCTTTGTGCTTGTTGTTTTGACCAATATCCAATTGCATTTGCAGAATTTTTTTCTGCTTCGCATAATGCTTCTTGTGCATCTGTTACTCTTTGTTCCACTTCAGGTAATTGGCCTTCTAATTGTATTCTTTCTTTTATTTTTTCTTTATATATATCTTCATATGCTTCTGCTTCTATTTGTGCTTTTTTCTTTGATATATAAGAGTCTATATTTGATTTCAAATCATTATAACTTTTTACTAATTCGCCATTTTTTGTTATTTGATTTCCAGTTAATCCATATTCTGTACCCAATGCACTATTTAAATCGCCTAATATCAATTTAACTCTATCTTCATAACCTTCTTTTATTTTTCCATTTGCTTCAATATATTCGCCTAAAATTTCTGATTGTTTTTTAGTCACTTCTAAGTTTAACAATGATGCTTCTTTATTTTTATTTATGCTTTTGACTGCTTCATCATAAGAATTTTTTATATCATTTATTTTTTCTTTTTGTTCTTTTAAACTTTTTGATGTTTCCGCAAGTTTAATTGCCATATTTATATTTTCTTCATTAAAACCAAGCATTGATGCTGTTGTTCCAATTATAATTCCTCCAAATGCTCCTACAACTGTTCCTACTCCTGGTATTGCACTTCCTAATAACGCACCACTTGCTGCTGCTCCTGCTAAACTTCCAGATAGTTTTAATATTTCAACTGCAGTAGAACCACTACCATCTTTCAAATCCTTCATAGAGTTATATGCTAATACACTTGAACCTACTAATCCTGCTAATCCAACACCAACTTTAGCCCAAGTTGGAATTAAACTTAAAAATCCCTGTCCTGTTTCTGCTAAAGACGCATTTGTTAATTTTAAAGACTCTATTACTCCATTTCCTTGTGCTCTAAATATTTGATATTGTCCAACAACCATAGAAATCCAAGACCCTAAATTAGTAAATCCAGATTTTAAGCCTAAAATTATTTTACCTATTGTTTGCAATCCTAGTCCAAATGTTGTAGTTGCTCCTTTACCAGTTTTTAATATTGTAAATAGTGTTTTTAACCAATTGACTAATTTAGTAATTTTACCAATTATTAATATTCCACCAACTATTCCAGCAATTACAGTCAATACTTTTAATATATTATTCATGTCTTTCCAATGCCATTTTAAGTTTCCGTCAATGTCTCTTGTAAAGCCAAGTGCTTTTAATATTGCATCTCTATATTCTTGTGCTTTTCCAGTAATAGAGTTCATTTTGTTATCCCATTCTTTTAATGATTTTAACAATTTATCATCTACTCCTGTTGCAATACCACCAGAACCTCCTGAGCCTCCTGTTGTACTTGCTGGGTCAATATTATTTATTTCATCAAATCCCATTAATTGTTTTTTTAGTTCTTTGGCTTTTTTAGTTGCCCCACCTAATCCACTATTTAAATCTGATACGCCTATGCTATCTGCTAAATTATTTGAGCCACCACTACTTAAGTCATATCCAAATAAACTTGCTATAGATTTTATTATTTCTTTTATTGCCATTATAATTGCATTTGCCCATACAATAATTCCACCAAATGCATTAACGATAAATGAACCTGCTACTTGTTTCAATTCTATTAATTGATTTTGAAATACTCTTATTTGGTTTGCTGGGCTTTCAAATGTTTTTGCAAAATCTCCCTGTGCTTGTCCTGCTTGTTCAATAATTGCAATATATCTTGCTACTTCTTTTTCCGCATAAGATAATTGTTGTACACTTCTATCTATTCCAACTTCATTCAATACTTTACTTAATGAACTTTCAGATACATCAATCCCTATTGTTCTCAAAGACTCTACTTGTCCTGCTATACCTGATTTAATTTTATCCATTGCATCTTTTACAGATAAATTATATAAAGAAGCAATATCATAACCAGCTTTTGTTAAGCTTTCAGACATAGTATAAGAAGCATCTTTATTTATTCCTTGCCCTTTAAACATTGAATAATACATAGCTTGATATTCTTCTAATTCTGATTTATTAGTTGCTAATTTTTCATTCATTTGATTTTGAAAATCCATAGCTTTTGTATAATATTTACTTGCTTGTGTATCTAAATTGCCATATTTGTCTACTACTTTTCCCATTGATACTTCAAATAAGTTATTTGTTTCTATCATATCAATATTTTCTTTTGCAATATCTTTTATTGTACTTGCTGTTTTTCTTAATCCAGCATATATAGCACCTAATCCTAAGGCTTTCTTTAGGGTATTAATATTAGATGTTGCACTTGTTATATTATCTTTTAATTTATTATTCTTAGTTGAATTTATTGTATTATTCAATGATGATTTTAAAGTATTTAAAGAACCAACTAATGTTGTTATAGCAGATACTGCATCATTTACTTGTACTTCTATCTTATTTTCTAATGTTCCAACATCATAATCTGCCCTTATTCCACCTCTTGTTTATTATTAAGCATTGCTTGAATTTGTTTACTTCTTTCTCTTATTCTTGCTTCCATTTCTAATTGTTGTTCTCTTTCAATTTCTTTTTGAGTTTTTGGTTTTTTGTCAAAATCTATTGGACTTTCCATATAATTTTCTGCTGGTTGTCCTTCTTTTCTTCCAAAATTATTATATAAAGAAACTGAAAGTGCATTAAAGAAATATAATCCTTGTAACCATGCTTGTTGATTTTCTAATTCTTTTTCTATTTTTATTTTGTCCATATACATTTTTCGGTATGTCCAAAGTAACTTTGGCTCTTCGTTCCAAAATTCTCTTGTAGACATACCGAATTGTAGTGCTAATGGTAGTAAATAATCATAAAAGAACTCTGTCAATTTTTTATATTCTTTTTGTTCCCCATCTGAATTATCTTCTACATTTCTATTATTTGTGCTTTCTTTTTCTTCTTTCCATCTGGGGATTTTATAAAAGCCATATATTCTTCTGTTAAGAATTGAATTATTTCATCTATGTCTCCATCTTCTTTTTTATATGCTTCCATAATCCCAACTGCTTCATACTCTGTTATACTTGGATGATTTGCTAATAATCCTGTATAGAAAATTTTATCATTTAATGTGATTAATTTTCCTCCATTTGTTATTAAATCTAATCCATGTTCTTCTGCAACTTTTGCATCTTTTCTTGTAGGATATCCTAATTTATATTCTTTTTCTCCTACTTTTATTTTCATAATTCTACTCATATCTAATTCCTCCATCTATTTTTTTATTCAGCCATTAATGTTGTTACTTCTGATGCTGTTTTATCAACTATTTGTGTAGCAACTATATGTAATGTTGCTTCTTGTGCTGACCCTGCACTAAATTCATTTTTCCATGTTTGTGCTGTTCCTTTTATATATGTTCCTGTTCCATCACTTAATTTTACTAAAAATTCATGTTCTGAACCATCACAGTATTTTAATACTTTTTCATATTTTTCTGCAGTTCTGTTATATGTAAAGTCTTGTGCTGGTGTATCAACTCTATCAGAAATATATTGTTTTATTGGACTATCTAATTCTGTTACTTCAATTGTTCCACCTTCTGCTCCGCTTGCTGGAACTGATTTAATACTAATTAACTTTTCAAACTTTGTTTCACCTTTTACATATAATTCTGTTCCTTGGTCATTGTATGCTACTGGATTTGCTTCTGCCCTTTAAATTACCTCCTATAAATTATATTATTTTCATCTATCTTAGCTTCAAATCTCATATGCCTTCTATCAACATTTAAATCAATATTAGGTACAGGTTTATTAGTTTTTCTAGTAAATCCATATCTTGTATCAAATATGTCATTTACTAACTTTACTAACTCATCTGTTATCAATTGTCTTGCCATATTTTCTTTATTAATAGTATATATTTCTATTTCATATACTAAGTCGAACCTTTGGTCCGTTTTATCTAAATTCTCGTCATATAAAGGGTCATCTATTTGTTTTATTATTACTAATGGAAATTTATTTTGTTCTTGTGGTGTATCTTTATATATAAAAGGATTATATTTTGAATTAGCTTTTATATATTTTTGTGCATCTTTAAATATTCCATTATAAACATCTGGCATTCCCCTTATATCACTTCCTACTTATTCTTCTAAATTCTTCTATTGCTATTGTTTTAAAACTATCTTCCATATTTTTCATTGCATTGTAAAACTTTTTTTGTGCTGATATACCTTTGGTCCAGCCATAAGTACCGTCACCTTTAGGATATACCCAACCTTTTTCTCCATGTTCATTAACATCATACTTCCAACCAATTTGTGCTAACATTTCTGAAACATGAGGATTTCTGCTTCCAACAATACCTGTTCCAAATTCTTTATAAGTATCTTTTGCATCAGTTGTTCTTATACCTCCTGTTACTGTATTACCATTATTTTTAGTTGGTATAACTTCTGTTGACTTGTAATTATTTTCCAATCCTACTTTTGATACTCTCGTTACAATATTTTCAGCCACTTTAGGTAATTGGCTTGCATATTTTTTTAAAAACTTTTGATATTCTTCAATATCCTTTAAGGAAAGCCTTGTTGTAAACTTTGCATTTATATTCATATCTGCCAAATTAATCACCTACTCTGCTATTAATCTTTTAAAATAAATAACTATAACTTTATTTTGGTTTCTTGGTGGATATAATTCATAATTTGCATTTGAGCCATTTACAGTTTCTTTATCTGGTATAACACCATCTAAATATGCTTTATCAAATTCTTTAAATTTTCCTTCATATTCTTTTTTATCAATAACTGCTTTTTGCATTTCTTTTGCTTTTTGTCCAAACTCTTCAATATCTGCTTCTGAACTTACAGGTTGAACATTAAAATCATATTTCTTAGGTTCTTCATATTGTGTTATTTCATTTCCATAATCATCATAACCAGAGTCTATTTTACTTGCTATCCAAATTGTTTTTTTCCAATTTTTTCTCCTATTTTATTACACCTGCTTTCGCTGGTGGCAATTCATCTATAAGGTCTTGTGATAGCCCTGCTTTGGCTCTTGTTTCTGACAATCCATTTTCTGAATATGAAATTAATCCAATATCATCACCCAAATTATATAATTCAATTGCACATTTAGTTTGCCAATCTTTTGCTCTATCATTTGGAAGTTCATCAATAGAATGGTCATAAGGAAAGACTAATCTTAGGTATGTATTTTTTGCTCTTTTGAGTTTTATCTTAAAGATTTCGTCTTTGCTAGTATCTTCAATATTATTCAATATTTCCAATCTCATTTCTTTTAACTGGTCTATTTCTTCTACTGCCCTTAATTAGTCCTCCTTATTAATTATTTTATTTTCCTGCTGTAGATGCTGTTGCTGTTTTATCAACTACTACAACTTTTTTACCTTCTGGTTTTGTGAATGTTGTAGCTAATCCTGTTATTTTTCCGTGTAATAATTCGTTTCCATAGTCTAATCCTATTTGTCCGAATATTTGATATTTAGTTCCAGCACCTTGTTTTGCTAATTCTTCTAAGAAGAAGTTTCCTTTTCCAGGTACTAATTGTTCTACTGGTGCTATTGCATCAAAGTTCAATAAGTAAGCAGTTCCTTCTGGAATAAATTGTCCTACTGCAATATGTATTGTTGTTGTTGGTAAATAAATATCTCTTATTTGAATACCATATTCATTTGCTCTAAATGCTCCAACTTCAACTCCCATTTCTATTGCATTACCATGGATTTGGTTTAATGTTGTGTTATCACACCATAATGTTAAGTTTGATATATCTCCGTTTGATTTATCTATTTTTTCTACTAAATCATTTAACATCCAAATATCAAGTGGTTTTTCTCCTGCAGCTATAACATTAGTAACAATAGCTTCATCTATACCTCTTGTTTTATTAACTGTAGCATCTGTTGTTGCTTTGTTATATTTCCCTTGTATAAATGTTTTTTCAATACTTCTAGCCATTTTTTTCATTTTATTAGCTACTTGGAAGTCTAATTCATTTAATGGATTAGCTTGTTGTCCAGCAATATTTGCTCCTGATAATGTAGCCATATTTGATTGTTTTGCATAACTTATAGCTACTGCATCTTGGAATATTTGTGTTACGTTAGTGTTTTGACTTCTTGTAATAAATGAAGCATCTGGTGCTTTTAAAGAAGCATTTTCACTTATTGATGGTATTTCTCCATCTTCACTTGTATATTCTTGTCCTAATACGAACTCTACTGAATTTGTATATTTTGTTTTACCACTTATCATACTTGAAAATGGTGTTCTTGTATTTCCTTTATTAAATAACATTCCAGAGTAATTTAAAACTCCAAAACTTGTTGCGTAATTATCTGCCCTTAATTATCTCTCCTTTTAATCATCATTTTTTTGTTTTTCTTGTTGAATTAATCTTGTATAATATGCTACTTTTACCATATCATTACCTTTTTGTGCTTCAGATAATAGTTTTTGATATTTTTCTAAATCTGTTGCATTTCCACCATCATTGTCATTTCCTGCTGGTGGTTTTTGTGTACCTTTTATTATTTTATCTGTAATTTGTTTTTCAAGTTCTTTTCTTTGATTTAACATTGTATTACAGATTGTTTCAGCTAATGTTTTTGTTTTTTCACTATCTTCTTGAACTATAGAATTTAATATGTCTCCATATTCTTCTTTCTTAAATCCAGCTTCTGAAAAAATATTTTTAGCTGTCATTTCATTTAATTGCATTTTAACTTTTCTGTATTCTTCTGATTGTGCTTTTGCTTGTTCTGCTTGTTTTTCTTCATCTGTCATTTTTGTTTCTTTAAATGTTTCATATTCTGATTTTAAAGCATTATAAGCATTTTTTTGTTTTGTTTTTTCATCATTAAATTTTGATGTTGGTATAAAATTTTTCCCTACCAAATTTTTTATAGCATCCGCTTTTGCACTATCATCTAATTCCGCATTTGCTAATATTCCTACTAATTCTTCATCCATCTTTGTTTCCTCCTCATACTTCCGTTTTTCCCGAGTCGTTCTCGTTATTTGTATGGTTAGCCTTTCCCCCGCTAACTTGGTTATCTTTTATACTTTGGTTTTCCTTTTTAGAATTTTTATTATCCTCTTCATTTATATTTGTGTTCGTATTTTGAATAGGATTTTCACTTTTCCAAAAATCTTCACCAAAGAATTTTTTACTTTTAGCATAAACATCATTAGGGTCTGAGAATAATCCACAAATTGTAAATGCTACTTCTGGAGTAACTTGTGCTTGTTTCATATTCATTAATCCTTGTGTTTTTACTAGTAAATTATCTGATTTGTTTCTTGTAAACTTAATATCAATATCAGAAATTTTTAAATTTTTAATTTGATTTTCATGTTTACATATATTTAAAATTAACTTTAAAAACTGTCTTTCTGACTTTTTGAATGAAAGTTCATCTTGTTTTGCTCTTTCATCCGCCATAGTCCAACCTTCTCCTAATAATCTTGCTTGTCCTGTATCTCCTCCAGAAGGTTTATCATTTAATCTTGGTATTCCACAAATTGTTAATACATTGTTATAAATATCATCTGTTACGATTTTGGTCTCTGAATGTAATAACTGTGATGTTAATAATTTTACATCTGCTGGTTTACCAGGTTCTTGGGTTGCTACTTCTATAGCTCCCGCTTCGATTAATTTCTTAAAATCTTCTACATCTATTTGTTGATTTACAAATACAAGCAAACTTTGTATAAATTGGTCTATTCCATCTAAGTCATCTGATTTTATTCTATTTAAAGCATTCAACCCGCTCATTACAAGTTCTATTAATCCTAGTCTTGCTGTATTTAAAGGATATTCTACTATTCTATGTCCTTTAATTAATAACGGATACGCTTCAACTTGTTGTTCTTTTTCATCATCTATTCCTACTTGTGGTAAATTTTGTTGCATTAACTCGCAAAATCCAAAGGACTCTTTGAATTTATACATTTTATCTTCTGTATAAATAGTTATAATTCTGTATTTACTTGTATAACTTTGTCCATCTTCTGAAATCAAGTTTTTGCTAAACCAACTATAATGTCCACTAAATAGTTGTTCTTCTTTTATTCCACTACTGTATACTACAAAAGTTCTTCTTGGGTCTGGTGTTGATATTTCAAATGGTGCGTCATCTTCATCATCTTGGTCATCAATATCTGCCCATCTATAAGCAGTACCACATATATATTGCCATTCTGCCAAATCCTTATCTTTACTAGATTTATCTTCACTTTCCATAAATTTATTAATTATTGAAATTTCTGGATTAACTGTTTCATTATCTTTTTCACCTTTTTGAACATATTGTACTGGTTCTCCATATACATATGCTTTTTTAAATTCAACAATTTCAAAAGCGTGATTTTCTAGTACTTTATTATTTATTTCTGGTCTTACATTCTTTTCTTTTTTTAATATTGGTTGAAACCCTTTATAATACCTATATAAATAATTGATTTCTTTAGCATTCTTTTCATGTTCTCTTAATACTTCTGGTAAGATTTGCATTATTTTTTCTGCTGTCAAGTCTTTTTTATCTAAAGAATATTTTAATACTCTTCTTCCAAAAAACATTTTATCATAACTTTTTATTGGTATTACTGTTGGCACAACTTGTGTAGTATTTTCGTTGTTCGTTTCTTCTGCCCTTTTATCTCCTCCATATTGCAAAATAAAAAACAGTAAATAAATGGTATAAAACCATTACTTACTGCTTTTTATAAGCTATTTGATGGAGTGAATTAGTTAGATACTGTAATCCCTCCATTACTTAATTCGTACCTATTTCCCATTATAATAAATATAATTCTCTTTTCCTATGTGTTATTATATCATATTTTTAATTTTCGTGCAAATCATATTTACATAATATCTTTTGGTTTCATAGGCGGTGTGTCGTAATCTTCATATTGGAAGTTATCACACTTTGTTACATAAATAACATATTCTCCCCAATCATCTTTTTCTTTAAATATCTTTTTCATATAATCTTGTTTTTTGTTTCCATATCTATATTTAAAGCATTCTTGCCAATGCTTACATTTCCAACATATATTTCCCCTTTTGTTCTCTCCTATATTCCTAAACTTAATCTATTTATTGGTTTTGGTTTATTTAGCTTTCCTCTACCTAATATAATTTCACTTACAAACATTGCCATACTATCTGGAGCATCATCATGTTTATTTGCGTAATCAAAACTATATGTAACAAAGTTTTTCATAAATCTACCATAATCTGTATTTGGTTTATATATTATTTTATCCTTAAAGTATATTAATTTTTTTATTAATCCTCTTTGGTCTTTTATTCTTTGTTCTTTCTTTATTGTATTGTATTTTTCTATTATTTCACAAGTATAACAACCTTTTGCCTTTAATTTTTCCTCTAACAATGTTTTTAATGAAGTATCAATATTATTTTCTACTACAAATACTGTTATATTATGTTCTATTATCTTATCTATTATTTCATCATATAAATCTGTCATTGCTTTTTGCTTAAATATGCAATCAATAAAATAATAATATACTCCATCAGTTTTGAATATTGGCATAGATACATTGTCTTTACCCCTTCTAGCTGGGTCCAATACTGCTAGACAATAATTTTGACATAAATCTTCACCTTTTTCATTTTTTGGTAATTCATCATAATGATTTAATAAGTCATCTGCAAATTCTAGTCCTGTAGGTGCTATAGGTTCTTGTTGATATACACAACTATATAAAAATGGGTCTGTTGTATCTCTTAGTCTTCTTGCTTCTACTGTTGTCATTACAGGAGGGCAAGTACTTTCATCATTCTCATCTAACAATGGAACTTTTATAAATGCTGCATATCCATCTGTTGCCTCCATAACAAACTTTTCAAAACCTTTTATTTTGCAAGGTTGCATTTGATGTGTTGCCTCTATATCTCCCATTGTACGATTTAATATATCTTCTGGAGACCACATTGTACCAACAAATATGTATGTTACACTTGGGTCTGTTCTTCTGTTGAACCATTCTGTACTCCAACTCTCATAAATCTTTCTATGTACTTCACTATTAGTAGCCTCTTCTGCTCCTTTTGTCATATCATCAAATATAAGTGCTTTATTCGCTCTTTCACCTGTACTTGCTCCGTCTCTAGTTCTTGCTATATGTGATTTTTGAGAACCACTACCTTTTAGTATCCAGTCTGACTCTTTTTCTTTTTCAAATGGTTTATCTCCATACTTTTTAAATTCTGGGAATATTTCACTAAATCTAGGATTTTTTATAACACTTTGTATCGCTCTACTAAATCCTAATACCAATTCTTGTGAATAAGACCACCTCAAAATACTATTTGTTATATCTATTCCAAAAATCCATGCACTAAACATATTAAGGGTGTAACTTTTCCCATATCCAGGCGGAAATGATGCTTCTATATATTGCAATTTAGGGTCAAATGCCGATTTATTTAAGAAAAACACAAAAGGTTTTAGCACATTTCTTCTATTTGCTAAAACTCTACTTTCGACTGGCATATCCATTTCCATATAATCAATAAAATGTTCTAATGACCTTCTACCAGCAAAAGCATAAGCCTTTTCCCACAATTCATAATATTTAGGCATATATTCCTGACTACAATTATAAATTCTGTTTTCAGTCAAAGGTATTAGAGTTGTAATAGCATATTTACAAGCCTGTAATTCTATTTCTTGTCTGTTTTTATCATCTCTTTTTGGGCTATCAAAATATTGCAATAATAATACATACAAATTATTGCACATTTCTAGCCTTGTATATTCATCAATCTTTTTGTTTGTTCTTAATATTTTGATTACTTGTTCAATTACTTGCTTATAGTCTTGCCTTCTATCATTCTCCTATATTGTTAATTCAATTGAAATTTTTTCTTCAAGTTTCTTTTTCCCTGTAAAATTTTCTAAATTTATTCCATCATCTATAAATATTGAAATATCTTTAATATTATAATTTTTTACTAACTGCATTACATCACATTTAATTCTATTTAAAATATCGTTAATATCATCATTGACATTCATCTTTATATCTCTCTTTCTTTTACCCATTTTCTTATTCCACTTAATTTATACATTACTCCATCACAAGTAAATCTTATTCCCATTACTTTGTGCATTGAACCTTTATATTTTATTGTTTGTCCAAAAATATATTTCATTTTATACATTTTTACCAATCTCCTTTATCTTTTTCCATTCATATTCTGTTGGTCTTCCTACCATTTTTACAATACTGTATTCAGGTAAATCCAATGCTATTTCAATTCTTCTAGCCCATGTATAACCCATTTTAGTATTTATTGCATTATTTAGTTTACTTCTAACTAATGTTCTATCATCTGATAATTTAAGTTCTTTCATTTTGTTTAATAAGTCTACTTGTTTTATGTTGTTCTTTTTTAATAATACTCTTACATATGTTTCTGCATTAACCATTATTTCACCTTATTTCATTTTATATGACTTATACCATTTATATTTAATATCACCATATTTTTGTATCCACCCTTTAAGTGTTATTGATGAATGGCAATCGCAAATATTCCAACTTTCAAATATTTTTTTATATGCTTTTCCATTTGATATGTCTTTATTACTTTTTAAATATGTTCTAACTTTATTATTTGCTGTTATTTTGCCAATCTTACAACTTCTTTCATCTTTCCATAATGGATATTTTTTATAACTTCTAGACATATTTATTCATTCCTTTGGCGACACAGGTAGGATTTGAACCTACGAACCGTTTCCGACTTTCAGTTTTCAAGACTGACGCATTAAGCCATCTCTGCCACTGTGCCATATTTGGCGATAGACTGTGTACTCGAAACACATACCAATAAAAGGTACACATTGCTTAGCAGGCAAGTTTCAGACCTCCTGAATTAGTCTATCATATAAAGAAATACATCATCTCAACTTTGTATTCCCCCACATTCTGTGGAATTTAATTTGGATGCACCTTCAAGACTCGAACTTGAAACCCCAACAGTCAAAGTGTTGTGTTCTACCATTTGAACTAAGGTGCAATATTTATATATTTGGTAGGGCGACACTCCTACATCTCTTGTAAGACCTTATATTGACCATCTTGCGTTACTTTCCATCATAGAAAACCGAGCATGGAACATTTTACAATATAAGGTGTGATAGCTGCCTGTTCTATCCTCAAATATATTTGGAGGGGTTTTCATCTCCTACTATTCCAAAGATATAGTACCGCTTTCTTAGTGCAAGTGAATAGACTTGAACTATCATTAATCTTACACAATATTGTGCAGAGGACAGTGTTACCATTACACTACACTTGCATATCAAACACTACTATTAAATTAACGGTAGTGTTCGTAATAAAGAAAGGAGGTGACACTCATGTCACTCGTATAATAGGTCGAAAGGAAAAGTGTCCTATTATACTGTTGGTCTAGGTAAATGGATTTGAACCACTACTAAATGCGTCCAAGGCACTCGTGCTACCATTACACTATACCCAGATATTATGGAGAGGATAGAGAGATTTGAACTCTCACTTTCAGTTTGGAAGACTGATATGCTAACCATTAAACATCATATCCTCATATATAGGAAGCATTACAATGCTTCCCATTACTAGAAGATAATTATCACTCTAGTTCATTCTACTTGGTTGCGAGTGCAGGGGTCGAACCTGCGTCTTCGGCTAAGGAGACCGACAAGAAACCACTTCTCCAACTCGCGATATAAACATTAAATATATTATTAGACCTTCGCCTTACAGCAAAATATCTTTTTAATTATTCAGCCACTATGAGAACAAGTCTGAGCAATGGATAGCGACTCCATTACTTCTTGCCCTATGCCAATGCATACAGAAGATTGACTACTTCTAAATTTCACCCATCATTCAGATAATTTTTCTTTGTATTGTTTTCTTTTAATACTTCCAAAATTACATATGTACTGATTTTCCCTTTTTTGCCTTGTTTGGGCTACTTTAACCTAGTTATGTCTTATAGTTATCTTTCAACAACTTCACAAGGAATAGCATTGTTTTGACATTACCTACAATCAGCATTACCATATCTTGTCACAGACTGGCAGTAGGCTTATTGATACACCGTATCCGTCTATTATTGCTACGACAACTCTAGTGCTTTATTAAACGATATTTCCTGCACAGTATCCATTATTGATTTTTACATCTTCTAAACATATATCACTATACATTTAAAGCAACCTTACAAAAGTATCCTTATGTCTGACTACTTATTGGATAATTCCCAGCCACATGATATTGCAGTTATACACTGGGTTAATAATATATTTAATTGGTGCCTTTTGATAGAATTGAACTACCATATCCGCATTACAAGTGCGGTGTTCTACCATTAAACTAAAAAGGCATATATTTATGTGGGTTATGATTTGCACATAACATGAGTGTACAGCTTTGCTCATTCGCCATTTCTTATCATAAATTTGGCTCTAGCTGTTATGAATTGCGTCTACCTATTCCGCCACCACATATTTTTATCCATTATAATGACATTTTCCATCAAAATATGCTCCACATCTTTCTCCAATACATTCTGCATTACCCCAGAAATTAGTAATAACATATTTTTCAATTATATCTGGATTATCTTTATTTGGTATATTCTTTTGTATTTGTATATGTTGATTTTGCACATATGGACATATTTTATTTTCCATTTTTACCTCCAAATATTCCTGTCAATATGCTTATTATAAAAGCTATTGCTAAGCCATGCCAGAAAGTAAATGTAAAGGCTATTCCAAATGCCCATACTATAAATGAACCTATTCCCCATAATACTAATCCTGCTAAGCCATACATTATTGCTACTGCTATTAAAAATATTAATACTAAAAGTATTGTCATTAACATATTTTTCACCTCAAATCTTTCCATTTTGTTTTATCCATTGTTCTTATTTCATAATTTTTAAACATTGTCTTTAGTACCTTATTTATTCTATTTCCTTTGCAAAACAACCAAGGATTTGCAAAATATTGTACATTTCTACTATTTTTTCCTTTGTAAAGTATATCTTTTTCTACTAAACCATTAATCACTGATGATATTTTACCTTTGCTTATTCCTGATATTTCCACTAAAGCATCAAATCCTAATTCCTTGCCATTATCATACTTTAAGCAACAATCTTCATAACTTATATATGGTGTTATTGAGTATAAAAAGGCTTTTTCATATACATCTAACTCTTGCATTATCTTTCGTAATTCTTCAATATTTCCTTTAACAAATGTACTTATTTGCCAACTCTCGTATTGTTTATTTTTTTCTTTTATTCTTCCAAAAGACTCTAATGATGCTTTTCGTAAAATTCTATCTCCTTCATTAAGTTCACATGTTATTGCCCTTATTCCCACCTTTTATCTTTATATGTGCAAATTTCTAATGCCATTGCAAAAGTTTCATTCATTCTGGCTAACATTTTTGCTATTTCTTGATTAATTGTTTCTACTTTTTCATCTTTTTGCATCCAATCGCCATACATTTTTATTATTTTCCTCCTCATAAGTTCACCACATGAACCTAAAACCCCGTTTTGAGTTCACCACATGAACCTATCAAAAATCAATATAGTCTTACTCTCTCTATGTTTTAGATGTTGTTTTTTAACATTCTATCCCTCTTATTCTTTAATTCTTAAAGAACGCTTTACTTTTAGAAAAAGTAAAATCAAAAAGAGCAATAAATCTCAAACGAATTTAATCGTTCAAAAAATATTGCTCCATATAAGCTATTCAATTATTATTTTGTAAGGTATTTCCCCTTGACAGATATTAATATATCATATTTTTTAGCACTTGTCAAGTATGTTTGCTAAATTTTACAAAAATATTTTTCATAATCTACTAAATATTGATAAATAAAGGTCTTTTTTATTTTTTCGCCATATTTATGGAGGTAACAACGCCCTCCTGCAATATACCATTATAGGGGCAGGGGGTACCATTCAATCACTTAAAATATAACAGATATGACCTAATACACCATATTTGTAAATGCTACAATGTAGTATTGTCAAGTATTACATAGTTTTATATTCAAAAATTAATGCAATAAATAATGCAATAGTGTTTTTACAAAAGAATAAATAAAAATTGTAAAGTAACATTACATTACAATTAACAACTAACAATAATATTATAACAATACGATATTAACATACTATATTATAATACATTATACTATATAACACATAGCATATCATACATACTATACACTACACTATATACAATATCATATATACTACATATATATAATATGCTGATAATACATAATTGATATAATAATATACTATAAAATAATAATAGCATAGTATAATATTTTTTTGAAAAAAAGTTAAAAAAAATTACTAAAAAGCTTGACAAATGAGCACACATATAGTATAATTAATATACCAAAAGAAAAGGAGTTGAAAAGATATGAAAAGTCAAAAGCAAATAGATATTGACCGCAATATTAGAAACAAAAGATATTCGGCATATATTCCCAGATTTTTAGCCACTCCATTTGATGAAAAGTTAAAAAAAGACAACAAAACTTTTACTAATTGGCTAAAAGAAAACATTGAAAAATATTTAAAAAAATTATAAAAAAGTATTGACATATGAGCACACATATAGTATAATTAATACAGTTAAGAGAAGAACCAAAACAGATATAAAAATATTGATTGCAGATGGTGTTATTGGAAAAGTAGAAAAGCCCAATTGATATATAATAAATATCTGTAAATAAAAAATACTTGCATATAGTGACAATTACTTGGCGGTAAGCACTATATACAAGCTACACAAAAAATACTATCAAAAGTATTTCATATTTTTATAATAACATAATTTTATAAAATATGCAAGCCTCTTTTGGTAGTAAAGTAAAACTTATTATCAAAGGAGGTGTTTTTATATGGAAAGACAAATTAAATTTATAGTATATAACCGAAATACAGGTAAAAAAGACAATAAACAATACAACACATTACAAGAAGCAATCAACGAAGCTTGCAGAAAAAATGATAAAATAAATAGTTACAATTTTTTAGTAACAAGTATAAAACAATAATTTGGAGGTATAAAAAAATGGAGAATAAGGAAATTAATGTATTATTATTAGAAAAAAGAGGATGCAACTTTTGGGACGATGACGAAGAAATGCAAAAATATAGTGATGTCGGGAATTATCGCGTATTTTGTAAAGGCTTACAAATTAAAGGAATTACAACGTATATTGATTTTAGCAGAGGTTATAAAAGAGAATTTCAAAAAGATAAAAATGGAAATATAAAAGGCTATAAAAATATACATCAACACAGGTTATCAACTGAAATTTATCAATATATAAAAAATGGTACATATTATCAATGTTTTGGGAATTGTAAGATTGAAAAACAAATACAAAATTTTAATTATAATTATACACTAGAAGAAATTAAAAAAGCAGTAAATAAGATAAACGACTTCAAAATTGAAAAAATATTTATTTTTGATAATATTTACAACAAAATTGAAACTATAGCAGGATACAGAGAAAAAATAATACTAGAATGTTGCCACAAAATAACATTATTACAAAATAATAATAATTATCAAGTATTTAGATTTTATGGAGAAGACAACAACTATTTTGATTATGAAGTAAAAAGCAATAGAATTACAGGCTAAACAAAATAAGTCATTAACCTTGACAACTACAACACGAGCCACATTATCTAATACACATTAAACCAAAGAAAAGGAGTTGATGAAAATGAATTATTTTACAATGTTATTATACACTTATTTATACATAATAAAAATAGGGCTTTGCCTTGCTGGTGCTTCTGCCCTATTCCTAGCAATTCAATTGATATTTTATAGGTACTTACATATAAACATCTACAAAAAAATCAATAAATTATTCAACTAAAAGAATTATATAAAATTATGTTGTAGTTGTCAATACCAAAAATAAATAATAAAGGAGATTTAAAAAGATGGAATATACAAAAATAAAAAAATTAATTGAATTATTGCAAGAATTACAACAAATTGAATATTGGAACGACGAAAACTTAATTGATGATGAAGAAACAGAAATTGAAATTGATTTATACAGCAATATTGAATTAACATTAAATTTTATAAATAAAAATTATATAATGCAAAATAAAAAAGCGTGGTGCATAAATAAAAAGGAAGTGCTATAAATGGAATCAAAACAAAAAATTATAAAATTTTTAGAAAAAAATCAAAAAACTTTGGATTCTTATTTTTCAAGTTCTTATAAATACAAGGTATTAGAAAACAACGAAACATTAGAAGATGCAAAAAACTATATAAAAAATGATGTAAAATTAGAGTTTGACTACAGTATGAACACCAAAAAAGATATATCAAACCTAAAAAAAATATTAAAATGTATCGAGGAGTAATAAAAAAATGGAAAATTTAAGATATAAAAAAATAAGTGCTTTTTTGCAGGATTTAAACAACAGGGAAAAACATTATATATTGAAAAAATTACAAAAAGATATTTTACAAGATGTTATGACAGTCAACTTTACAATAAATGGAAAAAAAAATATTTAGAGGGCTTTTTCCCTCTTTACTTTTATATAAAAATATTATAAAATGGAGGTATAAAAAATTGGGATTAATTCAGGAGGTGCAAACCTTGAACGATAGCAATAAACAACTACAAAACGAATATATAAAAGCAAGAAAAGAAGCAGAAAAGGCAACAAGAGAAGCCGAAAAACTAGCAAGAAAACTTGAATATGCTAGACAAGAAAAAGAACAAAAAAGAGAATACGAAAGAGACTTAAAAAAAGCAGTTGAAAAAGATTGTCTACAATGTTTTAAAAGATGTTTTGAACGTGAAGGATATAAAAAAGCATTATATCACTTACAATTAGCAGAAACAAGAAAAGATATTTTACAAAATATTCCCGAAAGCGAAAGCGAATTTGATTATTTAGACAATAATTACGAAAGAATATTAAATAAAGTCAAAAAGATATATGAAAACGACCAAAACGCAAAAAATGAATTATTAACACAACAACTAAAAGAAGAACTACAAAAGAGCGGAAATATTGAAATAGCCCAAAAATTTGGATATGATGAAGATAAAATATACACAATAGAAGGCATAAACAAATTAAACGACAATATAAAAGCATACATTGAAAAACAAGAACATCAAGAAAAAGAAAACACAACAAATATTTTTATAGCTTTTTTTAGATTTATTGGCTTAATTATAAAATGGATTTTTTTAGTATTATTCGGTGGCTTATATCTTATAATTAAAGTATTAACAGGACTAGCAAAATAAAAAGAGGCTTAACCCTCTTTTTTTATTTTACTTATTGTTTTTTGTGCTTTTATATTCAATTTTAAGCCATTTTTATTTGTTTTAGTATAATTTATATATTGTTATTTAAAAACCTTTTATTTTTCATCCTGGTTGTTATTATTTAAATGTAAAATATGTTTATATATGCTTTTTTCTTATATTTTATCGTATTTACTTATGTATTAAGCATATTTACTCCTGAGTAAACTTTTTTATTGTTTTTTTATTGAAAATTTTTTTGATATACATATACAGAAATACATATACACACAGGTCCGTTCCAAAATTTTCCGTTCCAAATTTTTACGCAGAAATATCCGTTCCAAATTTTTTCCTATACTTTTTTATACTTCTTCTTAATTTTTCATAACATATATCACACAAATCCCATTGTTTACATTGTTTTTTATTCGTTCTAGTATATAAAGCTGTTCTTTTCTCTGTTTCAACTATTTTACCACACATATCACATTCGTATAATGTTTTTGTTTTTCCTGTTTTGTCTAATTTATTAATCATTTGTATCTCATCTCCTAATCCTTGAAAAACATTGTTGCTATTGCTATACAAATTGCACAAGCCCCTATTCCAATTCCACCAAAAAATAT
>ENA-OOWV01000634-OOWV01000634.1-human-gut-metagenome-genome-assembly--contig:-NODE-634-length-26766-cov-8.572573_pt1 | contig 26766 bp, 24 predicted proteins | sample MGYA00241584_ERZ501337 | MGnify/ENA primary metagenome ERZ501337 (study PRJEB25962, sample SAMEA2042744) | human gut metagenome | biome: human gut; feature: human-associated habitat; material: faeces... | reverse complement strand
AGCTATTCTATCTTTAATACTTCCTGCTGGATTATATTTTTCCAATTTTACATAGACATTTTTATATCCTATCTTATCTAATGAAATCATAGGTGTATTTCCTATTAAATCTAATCCACCTTTATATATCATTTTTATTACCCCCAATATTTTATTTATTACCCTTTTAATAACATTATTGTAGCATTATCATTTTGATAACACAAGCAATAATTATCAAAATGATAATTCGTAATTATAATGATAATTTTATTTTACAATATTTCATTAATATTTTTAAAAATTTATTTAATTAATTTTCAAATGGAGCAACAAAATAAAAAGCCTATTAATATTAAATATTTAATAAGCTTTTTATTTTTTATTTTATTTCAAATGACATCTTAAAATCATAATTATCATTTATTTGCATTATTATATTTTGTTCTTTTTCATCAGAACTATCACCCGTCATATCTGTTAATTTTATTAAACAAACATACACATTATTTCCCTTATTTTCGATTTTCTCAAATTCAAATTTATTATACTTAAAAAATTCATTTTTTATATAATTTTCAAATTCTTCTTGTGTTTTAAAATAATTATTTTTAAATCCATCAGATAAATACTTATAAGAAGTCATATAATCCTGTCTATTAATCATCTGAATAAACCTATCCACATTCATTTGAATTTTTTTCTCATCACTTGCACTTTCATAATTTTCTTCAAAATTATCAGTTAATATTGTATAATTATCTAATTTAAAAGAAAACTGCATTGGCAAAGTTTCATCAAATATATATACATTATCATATTGATCTTTACATACAAATTCAGTAAAATCCGTCTTATTATTTACCATATATTTTGTCATTCTCAAGTTTTGAATTTCATCCCTATTAACTAATATGTATTTTAAGAAATTCTCTTCATTTTCAAATCTTTTATTTTTATATTCATCACTCATATAATTATATAAAATTTCTGGCTTTGCAAAAGCTAATCTTTTATATAATATAAAATACCATTGAGCTTCATCTTCATAAGTATAAACTTCATCATTATATTCATTATACTCATTAGCCTGAATCATATTATTTTCATTATTCAATTTAATTTCATCAATACTGTTTGGTTTATCTAAAATAGGCTCTATTGAAAAAGTATTATCAATTATATCTACATTTATAATAATATAAAAATCATCTATAATTTCACCATTATAATCTGTACAAACACCATAAGCTTTATACTGATAAACAGTATCATTAATAACTCTCTTCATATTTAATATAACAACATTATACTGCTCTTTATAAATCTCCAAATATTGATATAAATTTTCTTCATTTATGTTATTATTTTTCACATATTCTGTACTTAATAAATTTAATCTTATTTTCTTTATGCTTGTTTCATCTATTCTTTCATATTTACCATCTTCATTTTTATTATAAAATCCAAAATACTCTTCATTCATAATATTATAATATTTTTGTACACAATCCTGCACATTTTTAAAAGTAGAAAAATCAGTTATATCTTCTTCTTGATTAGTAATTTCTATGCTTTCTCCAATATCACCTATTAAATTTTCTTGATTACCTTTTTTATCATTTAATTTTAATAAAAGAATTAAAAACACAAGCATCAAAATTATAATAACAAATATTATTACAATATATTTTTTTAATTTATTCATTTTTTTACCTTTCTTTATTTTGTAACAAATCTATAAACATATGTATACTTACTAGGATTATCATTATACACACTAATCTGAGCAGCTGGATTTTTAGCATATACTCCTTTACATCCATGAGCTGCAACATATACTCCATTTCCTATATATATGATAACATGTCCACTTCTCCATAATACATCTCCTGGCTGTAATGATACACTTGATGTAGGACCAACTCTATATTTAGTACCATAATTACTTGTAGTATTGGGTGTTACAATTCCAAAAAATTTATAATATAATCTAGCAACAAAACTTGAACAATCATATTGATATTCTCCATATCTATTTGTTTGACTATATGTATATCTATTGTCATTAGCAATTCTTTGTGCTTCTTTTAATAATGCTTCCATTTTAGTTTTATTATCACCTGATAATTTTACATCCACATTTGTTGGAGCTGTCTTTCCATGATATTTGTTATATATTTCATGAGCATATTTTAATCTATTCCCCATTACAACCGTACCAGCTCTTTCATATTCCTTTTCCCAAGCATAACAAGCAGCTTCTACACTTTTACAATTTTTCCAATTTGTTCCATTTCCGATCATTAATATATTTAAATAAATATCCTATTTGTGCATCTTCGTCATCAATTCCTACACCTTTACTTTTAGTATATTCATATAATCCCTTTTTTAAATTTGGAGATGTCCATTGTGCTAATCCATATCCAGCACCATCATTCACAAAATTTTTATAAGTTCCATTGTTAACAGCTGTAGTATAAGTTTCATCAGACATCCCCAAAGGTCCTTCATAAGAATTTTGTAAATTATTTGCCTTAAATCCTGATTCATGTTGAAAATTTCCCATAGCTCCTGCTGTTGCATATTCAGAATATCCAGCACCAGTCAAAGCAAACCATACTTTTTCTTCAAAATTACTTCCATATATATTAGTTACATCTGAAAATGAACCACTTTCATATTCACTAAAATCATAATCAGTCACTCCATAACTTACCCCTGTAACCTTATACAACAAATACTTCATCAAATCAACCATATTAGAAGTATCCGGATTCTTTTCCAAAATTTCAAACAACTCATCAGCAGAGCTAACAATATTATCTTTAGTATACTTATATTTAGGCTTTAACAAAATATTAACAAAATTAGGATAACTAGAATCTTTATCATCCTTCTGAGTAGTTTTAGCAGGCTTAGAAACATAACTTCTTGTTTCCGTAACACTACTAGATTTAACCTTCTTATTTTCTCCCTCTTGTGTATTATCATCTGAAGTAGGTGTAGTATCATCTTTATATTCATACTCTTGTTCATAATCAACAATCCATACATTTGCTCTGGTTAATACAATTTCCGGTGTATCCGTTATAGTTGTTGATTTATATGTAGTAGTATATGTAACCTTTTTTTCTTCATATTCATCTTCAGAATTATCATTTTTAGATGATTTTTCATCATTATTTTGCTTTTTATCACCATCATTTTGTTTCTTTACCTTTACAGTCTCTTCACGAGTATGAACCTCTGTTGTATCTGTTTTAGTTTCATTATCATATATTGAAATAACTATGTCACTATTTTCAACCAAATCAGCCAATTCCAACACAAAATCCTTATCTTGTCCAATAATAAGTAATGACCATAAAAATTGAAATGGCATTGTATATTGTTGAACATACATCTTATAATTAATTGGACTTTGTTTATCTATTGACACTTTCTCATATGAATATGAACTTCCCAAATTTGAAGAATAATCTGACGGATTACAAGATGGATCATCCGTAGATAAAGATTCCTTTTGTTCATTCTTTACAGCAATTATAGCATTCCCATCAGAATCCAGTGTAAAATAATTTAAGACCTTTTCATCTCCAGAATTTATATACTTATCAAAAGTATCTGAACTTATATAACTAAGAGTTTTCTCATTATTATCTGAAAAATGTCTTTGGAATTTTATCGAACCATCTAACTTACCATCTCCAACACCTATATGTGGAAATTGAGTTATAACCTCTGCATCTATTAATTTCTCAAACTGTTCATAATTATCCAAATATTTATCCAAATCCGTTCCAGAATTTATTATACTCTTCCATAAATCCTCAACAGTTGCTCTTTCAGCTTTTCCTGATGCATCTTCTTTTTCAAAATATATACCATTTTCATCTATCTTTGCACCTTTTATATATTCAGAAACTTCAAATGGTACATTTCCTTTTTTCTTATCATCATAAACAGCAATATCTAAATCCAATATATATTTTATAGCAGATACAAGAATAAGTGAAACCAAAACTACAATAATCAAAATCAAAAAAACTTTACTAAAAATAATTTTCATCATAAGTTTTTTCATTATCTGGCCCAATTTCTTATTTTTTTGTTTCTCCATATAATTTCTCCTTTTACATATATGCGCGGAATTCACTCATATATTTTGATTTATCATCATTATCATTTTTATATTCATCATAATTAACTATAAAATTAGAAAATACAATACTTCTAATTGTTCTACTTGAACTATATGAATTAGAAAATTTAATTTTAAAAGTCTTCTTATATTGACTTGGAACAATAAAATTACTTGCTACCACTTCATTATTATAAAAATAATATTTCATATCTTTTTCATCTAATAAATAAATAGATTTTGGATTATTCCCACCATCTAATAAAATTGTATTATATGAATTATTAGTAACTGAAATAGTATAAATCTCATAATCCATATATGTATCTTTACTAATCACATCAATATCCACATTATTATTAGTAGTTACATTATTTATTTCTTTTCTTCCAACATAACTATTTATATTTATTTTATCTGACATTACAGTAATATAGTCTTGATGTGCATTATTATCTAGATTTCCAGTAGATAGAATATCATCAGTTATTCTAACTCTATAAACATTCCCATACCAATTTTCTATTGTATAATTTTTTTTACTTCCATCAAAAATATCTGAATAATAAATTTTTTCAAAGTCCCCTATAGACGGAAACATTTCTTCTTTACACTCATCAGTAATCATATCATATGCTAATTCTACATTTCCATCATTACAATAATTAATAAACTTTCCTATTATATCAGAACTTTGACTCAATACATTTTCAGATACTTTTCTACCTGAAATAAGTGATTCATCTGATATCAATGCACTGTTCTCATTAATGACATTACTTTTTTCATCTGTATCTACATTTTCATTTTTATTATCATTCATTTTATTTTTTGAGATTAGATTAAATAACTGTATTAAGATAAGTATAAAGACTATAATTAGTATAATCTTAATAATTGTCCTCCTATTTTGGTTAAAAAATCTTATCAATCTATACATAATTACAGTCCTCCTACCACATTAATTATATTTAATTTTCTTTATGCTTCTTACAAACTCTTCGTTTTCAGACACCATCTTTTCATTATATCCTTTAGCTTTAAGTCTCTTTGTCATATTTTCAATATCTTTAGAACCTGATATTCCAGTTGCAAGTTTAGCAGCAGCAATTCTTCTACTATCTGTTGCACTTGTTTTTCCAATTTCTCCTGAAGTTTCTTTCATAGCATTTATAATTATTTTGTTATCAGTAATTCCTTGTTTTCTATATTCTATAGCTTGATTCATCATATTTTCTGCATTGCTTTCTCCAAATTCTTTTGCATATTGTTGTTTAATTTCCTTACTCTTTAAGAATTCTTTATCTGATTTTTCATTTAAATATTGTTTATATGCTTTTGGATCATCTTTATATAATTCACTCATATAATTTTCTCTAGCTTGACTTGAACGTTCTTTTACATTATCATATATTCTTTTTGGTGCATTTATTGCATTACTTGCTGCAACATTTCCAATTGCTGCACCACCAGCAACTCCAGCTGCACCATATTTAACAACATTTGACATATCGTCTGTTGCAAGACCTGCAGCTACACCAACCATAGCTCCAGCAGTTCCAAGTGTTCCAACAGCAGCCATTTTTATTCCTGTTTTTGCCAATTTTCTCATTGCAGGTAAACCAAAAGCTTTTGCACCTGCACTAAATTTTTTACCTACTCCTATCTTCTTTGGTTCTGATTTTAATTGTTGCTTTTCTTCTTTCTTTTGTGATTGTGTTTGTGTATCTTGTTGACCTCCTGGTGCATTTATAGATATATTTCCAGGTGTATTTTCTCCTGGTAAAGTTCCACTTAAACGAATTTGAGAAGTATCTCCAAGATTTGTACTATAAGGATTATTATTATTATTATTCCCATTTAATAAACCATCACCACCATTTACACCTTGTGCATTTGGTAAAGTACCACTATACCCATTTTGCCAATCATATCTTGAACCTATTAAATTATCATTATTTTCATTTAAACCAACATATTGGAATGGTTCACCACCATTACCTTTATCATCTTCACCTTCAGAAGATGCAACTCCACCACCTAAGAAAGCTTGTTCAACTACATCATCAGCTGAAGAATCTGCTGTTCTATTATTAGCATACGCTACCTTTCCATCATCACCACTTCCAATTTCCTTACTACGAGGTCCTTTTCCAAGACCTTCAGGTAATTTATGTCCTTTAGCAATATGTACAGCTTTATCTAATCCACTCATTACCATTGCACCTGTAAATGCTCCACCTGCTGCAGAAGCACCAATTGAAGCTTTATCAAATCCAAACATTTTCTTAATAAATTTCTCACCTTGTAACATAAATCCAAATACTACTAATGCATAAACAGGATGATCAACCATTAAATCCATTGCTGAACTAATAAGTACTGTATACAATATTAAGTGCATAGGTTGTATTAACAAATTAAATAAATATTCTTTCCACCATGTATTAAATGTTTGTGCACTACCATCATTCATTTTATCTAATGGATATAACATTGCAACCATAGGTGAAATTAAAGTTAAAAATGTCATGTATAACAACCTTTTTAAATATTTTATAAAAAATATCCAAGTGTAAATTACAGCAACTATATACATTACAGTATATCCCATTCTAGTAGCAACCGTAAATGATTTTATATTTGATTGTGCTAAAAATCTCACATATCCAGTAAAGTCTGTATGCCACATCAACTTATCTGAAACATAATTTCCATCATCATCAACATTAAACTTTTCTACTACTTTTCTTATATTTTCATATCCATCTATTACTAATACATCTGTAAATCTTGAAAAATCCAGATCATCATATTGTATAACTATACTTTTATTCTCTGAAGCCAAAAAGTCAACAAATTTTTCATTAAGTGTTAAAGCAAAACTCATTCCATAATGCATCATAAATAACAAACATAATCCAACAAGCCAATCTTTAAGTAATTGTTTATATTTAGCTTTATCACCAGCAGTACTAGAAATTATTATTCTAATACCAACATACACCAACATGGATAAAAATGCAACAGTTGCAATATTTCTTAAAATAACATACCATTTTGCAATGGTACCTTGTAAAATATATGAAGCACTTTTATTATTATCATCTTTTGGAGGGTTAATTATATTAACATCTAATAATGGTATACGATTTGAAAAAATATTATCTGGTGTTACCAACATAACCGGTAATTCAATTTCATCTAAAAAATCATCTTTTGTAAATGTTCTTTTAGCAAATTTAAATGCCTTTTTTGCAAAATAAATACCATTACCTATTGGATTAATTGTTATTGTAGCACCACGAAAAAACATTTCCAAATAATCTTTCCATGATTTTAACTCAGTATTTATTGTAATTACGCTTTGTGTATTTCCATTATTCACCATTAAATTAAGAACTCCAGATCCAACATCTCCCAAAGCTATTACCAAATTTTGAATTGGTGTAAATAGTACACCTCCCCAATCGGCAGCCTTAGATGTAACCGGTACACAATATTCAATTAACATTATTACTAGTAATATGGATATTATCTTTTGTTTCAATCCGCTTAGTAAACTTCCTCATTTATATCTCCTCATTTTTAATTTATTACTAAATTTGATTTTTTTTTGCAATTTCATTTAAGTTTGTCTCAACAAACTCAAATTCCTTTTTAGTAGGCATTATTTTTAATATTGCTGAATCTGCTCCAACCTTAAATAAACCTTCACCCTTTTGACAAGTTACCAAAAAGTTTGCTTCACCCTCTGAAAGTTTAAATACCTCTTTTAAATATTGTATTTCAGATTTATCTTGTGCTAAAAACAGTTTTGTATCTGAAGAAGTAAGAACTGCTTGTGCCTCTGGTTTTTCATAAAAATCTTGAAATCTTTGTGAAATTATAGCCAAAGAAACATTTCTTTTTCTTGCACGTCTTGCCATCTTATTTAAGAAATCAACAGCCTCTGGATATGGCAATAACATCCAAGCCTCATCTACTAAAACTCTCTTTTGTGTAGCTTTCTTTCTATCTTCACTATTTTTCTTAACAAATTTCTCCCAAATCCAAGAAAGTAAAATTTGTTGTGCAAGAGGTCTTGCAAATCTTTCTTCCAATTGGGAAATATCCAAATTGATAAATGGTGCACCATCTAATAATTCAAATGTAGATTGACCATCAAAATAAGCCATTTGCCCATCATATTCTCTTATATATTGTTTCATAACCTTTAATAAATAACTATAATGATATTGATAATCTGAATTTGTATTTTCTCTTGCTTTTCCTTGTATTCTTCTGTACCAAGAACCAATTGTTGGCATTTCCTTTTTCTCTCTTGTAAATAAATTTCCTTGAACTATACTACTATTTGCTGTTTTATACAAACTATCAGGATTACTATTTATACCAAGAGCTGCATACTCTTCTGCAACTGACTCTGCAATAATTTGCTTTGTAAGTTCATTAACTTCATCAGAACGAGTACTACCTCTTGCCATTGTAAGTAAAGCTTGTGTAACATCTTCAACCTTATTTTCAATATTTAAAGTAACTCTATCTTTTCCTGTTATTTCATCTTTTACAATTTCTGTTTCAACATCAAATAAATTTATAACTGTTTGTGATGTTGGACTAATTACAACATTAATTCCACCTAGACTTTCTGCAACTATTGTATACTCACCTTCAGCATCTAATGCCAAACTTTCTATTCCCATTAAAACTGATGACCTTGAAATCAATGTTTTCATTGTAACAGATTTACCAGCACCAGACTTAGCAAATATAACCATATTATAATTTGTAAGTGATGAATCAAAATTGTTAAATAATATTGGTGTTCCTGTTTGTTTATTAAATCCTAATGGGACACCTGATGGATGTCCAACTTCAGAAGTTGTAAATGGGAAAACAGTTCCCATTGAGTTTCTATCAAATGTATGTGTTTTCTTTATCTTATTATTCATAAAAGGTAAATTTGATTGAAAAGCATCTTCTTGAATTCCCCATGCTGTTTTTATTCCAACCAAAGTTTTTGACATCTCAGAAGATAACAATTTAGTATATTTATCCAAATCTTCTAAACTATATGCAAAAACTGTTGAAATAATTGATGCTTCAAATAATTTATTAAACCCTGCTGCTATCTCATCTCTTAATCTTTCTGCCTCTAATCTTTTTTGTCCAATTGTACTTTCTCTATTTATATTTCCTTTATCTGCTGCAACAATTCTTTCTGTTTCCAATTCATTTATAACTCTATTTAAATCATTTTGTGATTTTTCTTCCTTTATTGGATTTATATAAATAGAAGTATTAATATCTCCAAACATATACATATCTCTAAATAATTCAGGGAATGTACACATTCTAGGAAGTGATGATACAAAAAAACTTCTTGCATATCTTTTTGTATCAGATATAATCTCTAAATGGTCTATATCAGATGCATCTATTCCAGAAGGTGCAATTAATTCTTTTAATGTTTTTCTTTTTAAAATTTTTACATCTTCTTCTTTAAAATCATTAAACTCGTTTAGTTGTTCTTCTTGTTGTTTTTGTTTTTTTGACATCTTTCTCTTCCCCCTCTTTCTCTTTAGCTTTTCTTTCTTTACTCTTTGTATCTATTTTTTCTATAGCTTTTTCGGCAACATCTGGCCCAAATGATTTTTTATTATCATTTATTAAAATTTTAGCAAATTCATCTATTAATTCATCCATTTTAGCTTCTTTTGCCTTAGCCTGTCTTTCTGCTGAATCTTCTTCTACAGCTTCTACTAATACCTCATTTGCTTTTTTAGTTGCTTCTTCTTGAATTTTTATATCCAACTCTTTTATTCTTTTTTCAAAAACATTTGGAGCTGTACTATATAAATCTTCATATCCAGCATTCAAAGCTTTAGTTAAATCTAATTTTTCAGATTCATCTCTATTATATGCAACATATAATAATTCAGCTAATTCAACAGAATCTAAAACTTTACTATTTATCCCACATACAGCTAAAGCATTTATTAATGTTTGTGCTTTAGTATATAATTCAGAAAATGCTATATTTAAAACTTCTTCTTTATCGTATTTTTCATCAGATGCTTCTTCGGAATAATATGAAATAACTATATAATAGTGTTTACTTAAAATATTTTTGTTCAAACTCATTTTTTCAGTGTTGTTGATTATGTCAACTCCATATTCATATAAGTTTCTTTGTCTTGCTAATTCATAATATTCCTTATCTAATTCTCTCTTTTCATATTTTCCAGAACGAACCTTTTGGTTATATTCAATTTGTTTATTTGCATATTCTTTTGCAATTTCATCAACTCTTTGTTTATATGTATTAATACTACTTCCTAAATTTACAGTCCTTGTTTGAACATAAATTTGAATAGGATATCTTAATGTATTTAAAAATTGTAAAAAACCTTGTTCAACACTATTTTTTTCTAGCCCTGACATCAAATCATAGTTAATTCCTTGACAACCTATAACCATTAAAAATCTTTTTCCATTTTTTTGTATTATCATATTGTCTCTTATGTTATCAAACTCCATAAACTTAAATATTGATTGCTTATTATATACTTGTGTACTTGTTGTTTTACTATTTTTGTTTCCTTTTAAATTATTTTTTTTAAATTCATTTTTAGATTTCTTTTCTTTATTACTACCACCCGTTTTTATTTTTAACACCAAAAAAACAATACACAAAACAACTAATATTCCTATCATAAGTCCTAATAATACTGTCAAAGATTTTATTAATTCATTATTGTCCATCTTTTGTATCCTCCTCTGAATCATATACATATATTTTTTTACCAGATTGTTTAAATTTTATCCATCTCATAATTACATCATCAATATTCTCTCCACCTATCTTTTTTAAAATTGATATATTAGAATTATCTGGCATCTTTAATGTTCCTATACAAAATCCAATTGCAGCAAATAAAGCTGTTATTATTATACCTACAGTTGATAAACCTAACATTTTAAAAACCAAATAAAATATTAATCCTATTGCTGCTCCTACACATGTAAATATTAATCCTTTTGTGGAAAAAATGTATAAAATTCTTCCTTCTCCTCTATAATTTCTGGGTATTTCATATATTTGCATATTCTTTTCCTCCGTATTTTTATTATTATATTTTTACAATATATATTATACCATAAACTTGTGGATAATTGTACTGTTTTTATCAAAAAAAGTGGAAATTTAATAGAATTGTAATATTTTTGTAATATAAATTTTTGAGCAAAACTTGATTTTTGTTTAGGGATATAAGAAAAAAGAAAAAAGTAGAAAATTTCTAAAATTTTCTACTCTTTTTATTATTTCTTTCTTTTTTACTTTTTCTTATTATTTTGATGTTGATGATCCTAATGTACCTGCAAAACTATAAATCATAGATGCTATATTTGAAGCCGCAAATATTAAAATTGCACCAATCAAATATGGTATCATAGTTTTCTTATATTCAGCTTTTTCTTCTGCACTACCCATCATATATTTAATACCTAATACTACTAATATAAGAACAGAAACAATTGAACCTATTGCTTGAACCATACCTATTATCCTTTTTCCAATAGAATCAAATTTATCAGTACCTGTTCCAGACAAACTACCTGGATCAGTAACACCTGCTTTTGAGTCAGCAGCAAAAACTGTTGAAAACATTGAAATAATCATAACTGCCAATAATAATGTTGCTATTATTTTAATTGATTTCTTCATATTTTTTCCTCCTTTATTTTTATATATTATAAATTCTTATCTTTAATAAGAAACATTAATAACTATATTTCATTTAAGAAAGTAACCAATACCTTCCATATTCCAAAAGCCCCATATGCAACTCCTGTTCCTATTGCCCATACTACCAAAGCCTGTTTTACTTCTGCTTTTTCTTCAACTCCAGCCATCATAAACTTTATTCCTAATATAATTCCTACTATAGCAACAACCACAAAAGAAATTAATAATAAAGTATTATAAACGCTGCTAGATGTTTCTTGTAATGACTTTTTCTGTGCATCTGACATTTCTTCATCAGCTTTACCTAAAAAAGATTTTCCACTAGATATAGCATCTGATAGCATTGAATCTGCATACACTTTTGGACTATTTATAAAAAATAAAATCATTATAAAAATTAATAAAAAACTAAATATCTTTTTCATTTCTACCTTCTATCTATAATTTACGAATTTATAGCATTATATATCATTGCAGAAATATTACTTATAGCAAAAACTAAAATTGCACCTATAACATAATATATCATCCATTGTTTATAATCAGCTTTTTCTTCAACACTACCTAAAGCAAATTTTATTCCTAACAATACTAATGCTAATACTGACACAATACTTCCTATTGCTTGAAAAGCACCTATCATCTTATTTGCTAATATCATAGAACTAGAACTTAAGCTCTCAGATAATTCATCTGGTTCATAATCATCTGGATTAACAGAAGTTTTACTAGAAGTTGGTGGCTCATCTGGATTTCCCTTTTCATCTGCTCGTCTCGCATAAGTACTATTAAATATATTACAAAACAAAAAAGCAATAACCATAACTATAAATATTTTTTTTACCTTATGCACTAAAATATCCTCCTTTTTTGCCTTATACTATAATTATAAACTATTATTTTATTTTTTTCAACTTTTTTTGATATTTTTCTCAAATTATACAAAAAAAAACGACAAAACAAAAATGTTTTTATCGTCTTTTTTTATTTTTTTATCTGGCGGAGATGAGAGGGTTCGAACCTCCGCGCCGTGTTACCGACCTAACTGTTTAGCAAACAGTCCCCTTCACCACTTGGGTACATCTCCAAATATATAAAAAAAGATATAAAAACGTAAATCTATAAAATTATAAATTTATGGTCTTTTATATCTATAAAAAAAGTTGGCGGAGAGGGTGGGATTCGAACCCACGGTAGGCTATTAACCTACGCCAATTTTCAAGACTGGTGCCATAAACCAACTCGACCACCTCTCCATTGACTATCGCCATATCCAGCGACAGTATATATATTAGCATTTTTAAAATCATTTGTCAATAGAATTTTTTATATTTTTTATATTTTTCATTTTGGTAAAATTAAACATTGTAATTACACATTTTTTTATATTACCTAAAAAGCAAAATACCATAAAATTCTAAAAATTATTTTTTATATTTTATTTTTCTCTATATATATTTCTAGAATTAATAGCTTTTCTAATAGCCTCTGACTCTTCCTCAGATAATGTATAAGAAGAATTTCCATTCTCAACAGGTTTTGCATAAATATTAGACATTTCTCTAGAATAAATACCATTAAAAACGACACCTGAATTTTTCTCATCTAATAAAGCAACTGCAAAACTCAAATCACTTCCAGTATCTTTAAAAGCACTATATCTAACAATTCCAACCTTTTGAATACATTTTGTTAAATCTTCATCTAAGTTTTTACAAAAATTCATGATTTCCGCATTTTGTCTTTCTACTCTATCAACTTTATACATAAAATTGCTTAAATCTTCTTCCAAATTTTTTCCATTTCCCAATTTTTGCATAAATTTTCTATATTTTTCTTTTAATTTCATATTACCTATCAATAAAATTATAAATCCTATTAATAATATAATAATTATTACACTTAAAAACAACAAATAATTATCTGTTCTTAAAAAATTAATTAATTCCTGCATTTAATCAACCTTCTTACTTCATTAAATTTAATATTCTTTCCAAATCGTCATTTGACGCATATTCAATTATAATCTTTCCCTTTTTCTTTCCAGGAGCCATCTTAACTTTTGTTCCAAAAAATCCTTGAAATGTATTTTCTATATCTTTATATAAAATATTCATTCTTTTCAATTCCTCTTTTGAAACTTCCTTTTTATTTATTCTCTTATTTGTTTCTTCAAGTTCTTTAACAGGAGCTCCTCTTTCAATAATATCTACAGCTGTTAAGTATTGTTTTTCTGGGTCTGTAATAGATAATAATGCTTTACAATGAGCTTCAGTTATTTTACCTTGTTTGGCAAATTCTAAAACTCTAGACTCTAAATTTAAAACTCTTACTGAATTTGCTATAGCACTTCTACTTTTTCCTAATTTTTTAGCAACTTCTTCTTGAGTTAATCCATAAGCTTGCATTAAATTTTTAATTCCTAAAGCTTTTTCAAATGGATTTAAATCTTCTCTTTGTATATTTTCTATTAATGCAATTTCATTATTTTTTCTTTCATCATCTTCTCTTACTATTGCCGGTATTTCTTCTAAACCTGCTAATTTGCAAGCCCTCCATCTTCTTTCACCTGCAATTATACTATAATACCCATCTTTTTCTGTTACAATTATGGGTTGTATTAATCCATATTCTTTTATAGATTCTGCAAGTTCTTCTAGTGCTTCCTGATTAAAATTTTTTCTTGGTTGTTCTCTATTTGGTTCTACTTCTGTAATTTTTAAGTTTTTTAGTACATCATCTTCTTTAACTTGTTCTTCTTCAGGTGTTGGACCAAATAAAGCATCTAACCCTTTTCCCAATCCTGTTTTCTTAGGCATTTCTATCACTTTCCCTTCTTTTAAAATTTTATTATTTATTTTCTGCATTATTTATTTTTAAAAATTCCTTTGTGAATTTTTCATAGCTTTTTGCCCCTTTAGAGCGTGGATCATACTCTGTTATTGGCATTCCATAACTTGGTGCTTCACTTAATCTTACATTTCTAGGTATAACAGTTTTATAAACTTTATCACCAAAATATTTCTTGACCTCTTTTACAACTTGATTAGATAGATTAGTTCTGGCATCATACATAGTAAGAAGTGCACCCTCTACTTCCAAATTTTTATTTAGGTGTTTTTTTACTAAATTTATAGTATTTATCAATTGTCCCAAACCTTCCAACGCATAATATTCACATTGTACAGGTATCAGAACACTATCTGATGCTGTAAAAGCATTTAATGTAATCAATCCCAAAGATGGAGGACAATCAATTATAATATAATCAAAACTTTTTTTAACATCTTCTAACTTTTCTTTTAATCTTTGTTCTCTTGACATCATTGAAACTAATTCTACTTCGGCTCCTGCCAAATTTATATCTGACGGACATACCAATAAATTTTTAATAATTGTTTTTTCAACTGCTTGTTCCATTTCAACATCTGTTGCTAAGATATCATATGTTGAAAATTCTACATCTTTTTCAGCTCCCACACCACTTGTTGCATTTCCTTGTGGATCCGCATCTATTAATAGAACTTTTTTTCCTTTTTTTGCAAGCATTGTACTTAAATTTATTGTTGTTGTTGTCTTTCCAACTCCACCTTTTTGATTTGCTACTGATATTATTTTTCCCACAGTTTTTGCCTCCATTTCTTTTTGTAAATATTTACTTGTTACTTTCTTTTATTGCTATATTTATAATATACAAATATTAACAAAAAGTCAATATTTTTATCATGTTTTTTTATTATTTTTTACTACTATAGTTACAATTCTCAACCTTAGAAATTTTTGTGTGTAAGTTGCCACCTTAAGGATTATATATTTGATATTATATCCTGTTCATTACGTTCAAAAAGAAAATCTAAAATACAAAAAAACCACTATACAAAAATATAATGGCTTTCAAAACTATTTTATTGGTTCCTTTGCTGGAACTCCCGCCTTTCTAGGAAACCTACCAGGCGTATTTTTAACCTTATCAACAACAATAACATTTCTACAAATATCAGAATCAGGCAACATAAACTCATCTACACAAGATATTTTTCCACCAAGAACATTTATAGCCCCTTTTCCCGAACTCAACTCTTCCTCAACATTACTTCCCTTCATACAAATACATTTACCAGTAACTTTACAAATAGGTAACAAATATTCTGAAAGAACAGAAAGATTAGCAACAGCTCTTGCTGTAACATAATCAAATTTTTCTCTGTATTTTTTATCCTTTCCAAAATCCTCTATTCTACTATGTACTGTGTCAATATCTTTCAAATTCAACTTTAATATAACTTCATTTAAAAAATTTATTCTCTTATTTAAAGAATCAACTAATGTTATTTTTAAATCTGGTCTTAAAATTTTTAAAGGAATACCAGGAAAACCAGCTCCAGTTCCAACATCAGCAAGTGTCCTATTTTCTTTAAGATATTTATTTATTGTTAAAGAATCTATAAAATGTTTTAATATAACATCTTTTGGTTCTGTAATAGCTGTTAAATTTATCTTCTCATTCCATTCCAATAATAAATTCATATATTCATAAAATTTATTTAATTGTTCTTCAGTAAACTTTATGTTTATTTTTTGACCATATTCTATCATTAATCTTTCAAACTCTTCTATATTCATATCTTCTCCTTTTAAAAGTATATAATTTATAACATATACATATAAATCTGATATAATTTAATATTTATATGTAAATAAAAATCAAATGACTATTTATTAGCATTTTTATTAACTTGCAAATAAATCAAAAGCACAGAAATATCAGCAGGTGAAACCCCTGAAATTCTAGAAGCCTGGCCAATAGAACGAGGTCTAAACTTATCAAGTTTTTGTCTAGCTTCCAAACACAAACCATTTATTGAACTATAATCAATATCCTCAGGCAACAACTTAGTTTCCATCTTTTTAAACTTTTCAACTTGTTCTTCTTGCATTTTAATATAACCCTCATATTTAACCTGAATTTCAACCTCTTCCTTCTCTTGTAAAGTCAATTCTGGTCTATCAGGATCAATTGAAGCCAATTTATCATAATCTAATTCCGTTCTTTTTAAAAGTTCATTCATCTTTGTACCTGTTGTAAGAGGTGATGTTCCACAATTTGTCAACAAATCATTTACCTCTTTTGTTGGTTTAACAATAGTATTTTTTAATCTTTTTATTTCTTTTTCAATATTTGCCTTTTTTCTTAAAAATTTTTGATATCTTTCCTCAGAAATTAAACCTACATCATGTCCAATTTCAGTTAATCTTAAATCAGCATTGTCCTGTCTTAAAAGAAGTCTGTATTCAGCCCTAGAAGTCATCATTCTATATGGTTCATTTGTTCCTTTAGTAACAATATCATCAATTAAAACTCCTATATAGCCTTGCGTTCTATCTAATATTACAGGTTCTTTTCCCTTTATTTTTTGTGCAGCATTTATTCCAGCTATTAATCCTTGACATGCAGCCTCTTCATATCCAGAAGTTCCATTTGTTTGACCAGCCATAAATAGTCCCTCAATTCCTTTATATTCTAAAGAAAGTTTTAAATTTGAAGGATCTATACAATCATATTCAATAGCATACGCAGACCTTGTAAATTCTGCTTTTTCAAGTCCTGGAATAGTATGATATAATGCTATTTGCACGTCTTCAGGTAAAGAAGAGCTTAACCCCTGGATATACATCTCATCAGTATCTAAACCAACAGGTTCAACAAACGCTTGATGTCTAGGCTTATCACTAAATCTAACAACTTTATCTTCTATTGATGGACAATATCTTGGGCCTGTTCCCTTTATCTCTCCTGCATATAATGGTGACCTATTTAAATTATCTCTGATTATTTGATGTGTTTTTTCATTTGTGTATGTTAAATAACAATCAACTTGCTTTAAATCTTTAATTTCATCTTCAAAAGAAAATGGAACTATATTTTCATCACCTTTTTGAACTTCCATCTTAGAAAAATCAATACTTCTCTTATTTATTCTTGCAGGTGTTCCAGTCTTAAATCTTACTAAATCAACACCTATCCTTTTCAAAGAATCAGACAATTTATTTGCTGCAGCAACTCCGTCTGGTCCACTTTCTTGTGAGAATTCTCCCATAAATATTTTACCTTTTAAATATGTTCCTGTAGCAACTATAACAGCCTTTACACCATATATTGCACCAACTGCAGTTTCTATCCCCACTACCTTGCTATTTTTAACTTTGATATCCACAATTTCTCCCTGTTTTAAAAATAGATTTTCTTGTTTTTCCAAAGTATGTTTCATTTCAGCATGATATCTTTTTCTATCTGCTTGTGCTCTTAAAGAATGTACTGCTGGTCCCTTAGATGTGTTAAGCATCTTTATTTGGATCATAGTTTTATCTATATTTTTTCCCATTTCTCCACCAAGTGCATCAATTTCTCTTACTAGATGTCCTTTTGAACTTCCTCCTATATGTGGATTACATGGCATATTTGCCACTGCTTCCAAACTAATAGAAAACACCAATGTCTTCATACCCAATCTTGCTGCTGCAAGTCCAGCTTCACAACCTGCATGTCCTGCTCCAATTACTGCTATATCATAATCTCCTGCATAATAACTCATTTTTTTCTCCTTTCCATGAGAAACAGAAAACAGTGTTTATTTTATATTATCACCAACATTTACCTATTCGTTCATAATATTGTTTGTCGAATTTTGTCGAACGGGTTTATTTCCGTAGCTTTGTTACTTTTCGTATATATTTACATTTTAGTTCTTTCAGGTCAATTTTACATTTCAATTTTATGTTTACTGTAATATTTGTTCGCCCAAAAATCTAATTTTTATTTGATATATATATACTTTGAATATATTTTTTAACCTATATATTCTTTTTAAATTAACCCGTATGTTTCTGTTTCTTCTATTTTTATGTTTTAAATCTTAATTTTTTATTTCTAATAATTTTTTTAATATTTTTCTGTTTATTTTTGCCATATTTGTGTTTTATGTCTTTTTATATGAAATTATACTATTTTTAGTGTCAAATTGTCTTATTTTGGATTTTCATCACAATTTTATACAATTATTTTCCTAAACAGAATTTAGAAAATATTTCATTTATAATATCATCTGTCACAATTTCTCCTGTTATATTTCCTAAATCTTCCAAAATATCTTTTACAAAAATTGCAATTATATCTATTGGCATATTTTTTTCAACAGTATCTTTTGCTTTTTTCACATTTTCAATTGCTTTTGAAATTAAATTTTTATGTCTTAAATTAGTAATAATTACATCATTATCTACATTTATTTCCTCTAAACTAAACATTTTTGAAATTAATGAATATAATTTTTCTAATCCATCACCATTTAATGCTGAAATTTTTATTATATTTTCCGTAATATCTTTAAATCTATTATCATTTTCATTTAAGACACTATTCAAATCAGCCTTATTTAACAATATAATTGACTTTTTGTTTTTAATAATATTTAATATTTCTATATCTTCTTTCGTTAATTCCTTAGAACTATCAAATATTGCAATTACAAGGTCCGCATCGTTTGCTATTTCCTTTGACTTTTTAATTCCTATCTTCTCAACTTCATCTTTTGCATCTCTAATACCCGCTGTATCTATTAGCTTTAAAGGAACTCCCTCTATATTGACAAATTCTTCAATCGTATCTCTTGTTGTACCCTCATATTCCGTAACTATTGCTCTATCTTCCTTCAAAATTGCATTAAGTAATGATGACTTTCCAGCATTTGGTTTTCCTATTATAGCTGTTTTTATTCCTTCTTTTATCAATTTTCCATTATCAAAACTCTTTTCTAATGTTTCTAATTTTTTTTGAACACTTTCTAACATATTTAAAATCTGGCTATTTGTTACATCTTCTACATCATATTCTGGATAATCTATACTTACATCTACATTAACCATTACATCTAATATTTCTTGTTTTATTTCTCTTATTTTTTTAGACAAAACTCCCTCAAGCTGCTTTATTCCTGTTTTTACTTCTTTTTCAGATTTAGCATTTATAACATCAATTACAGACTCTGCCTGTAATAAATCAATTCTTCCATTCAAAAAAGCCCTCTTTGTGAATTCGCCCGGTTCCGCTAAATTTGCACCATTTTTTAAGCACAAATCAAGTATTTTTCGTATAATTACATTACCACCATGTGTGTTTATTTCACACATATTTTCTGTTGTATAACTTTTTGGTGCTTTAAAATAAGACACCAAAACTTCGTCAATTATTTCATCATTTTCTACTATATGCCCATATTTTATAGTATAACCTTTAATATCTTCTACGCATTCTTGCTTTTTAGGTACGAATATCTTATTTAAAACATCAAAGCATTTCTCACCACTCATTCGTACAATCCCGATTCCTCCAATTCCGTGGAGCCGTAGATATTGAAGCTATAACATCCATTATTTTTACCTCCATTTCTTATTAAAAAACAGTTAAAAAAAATCAAAATTAACACTGTTTAAAATTATAATTTTTTAATATTACTACAAAAAAAGTCAAAGATAGAATTACTATTAAAAGTAAAATCCGACCTTTGACCTCTGATTTTTATATATTAAATTATTTTCTTTTTAAAGAAACAACAACTCTTCTTCTAGGTTCTTCTCCTATACTTCTTGTTTCTACCATAGTGCTATCCTGTAATTTAGTATGAATTATCTTTCTTTCATATGCCTGCATAGGCTCTAATGTAACTGATTTTTTTGTTTTTATAACTGTTTTTTCTAATTTTTCAGCTAAATCTTCTAACGCTTTTTCTCTTTTTGCCTTATATCCTTCTATATCAAGGATAACTCGCACTCTATTTTCAACACCTTTACTAGCTATTGAAGATAGAATATTTTGAAATGCGTATAATGTTTCTCCCCTATAACCAATTAAAAAACCTAAATCATCATTATTTATGTTTACTTTTAATCCATCACTTGATTTTTCAACAGTATATTGTGCATTATTTTGCATTTTTTCGAAAAATTCTTTTAAAAATTCCTCTACATTTATCTTAGCTTTTTCTTGTTCAGAATTTGATAATTCAAAATTTTTCTTTTCTTTTCTTACACTATTTTTTTCTTCTTTTATAGTTAATTGTACTTTAACCACCCTAGGTGATAAAATACTAAAAAAGCTTCTTTTTTCTTCATTTTCCAATACTTTTATATCAACCATATTTTTAGAAACTTTTAATTCCTTTAAACCTTTTTCAATAGCCTCATTTGTAGTTTTTCCTTCCGCTATAATACTTTTACTCATATTAACATTCCTTTCGCTCACTACGTTCGCTCATCGTCATCCAAAATTTTTTCAAAATTTTGTCTGCCAAATCTTGTTTCTTTTACTCATTTTCATTTAAAAATTTTAATCTTTTATAACTTTATCTAAAACTAATCTTTCGCCTATCATCAAAATATTATTAACTAGCCAATATAATGCAAGACCTAAAGGTGCTACAAGAGATATAGAAACAGACATAATTGGCATCATCCATGACATCATTTTATTAGATTGAGCCATAGCATCTTCCATTTCGTTTTTCTCTTCTTCTTTTTCTTCCTTGTTTTCAGTAATATCAATTACTCCATCATTTTTCTTATCTTTGTTTTGCATTGATGTTGTTATTCTCATTGATATAAATGTTGATATTATATAAAGAATTGGTATTATATAAACTGTCCAATCCCCTAGATTCTGCTGTGGTATTTTGCTTAAATCTAATCCGCAAAAATTCATATTTAAGTTTATTTTATTTAAAGTTTCATCCTCTGGAAATTTAACTTTTAAATAGTCAATTTCTCTTATTATATCTATCTCTGAATAAGCTGAATTTACAGACATTCCCTCTTCTTTTAATTGTTGAACATATGTATCAATTTGAGTTTTATCTATTCTTTCCATATATGTTAATGGACATCTTACCATGTAAAATATAGATATTAACAAAATAAATTGCATAATAGAACTTAAGCATCCACTAAATGGACTCATATTTTCCTTTTTATACAAATCCATCATTTCTCTATTTAACTTTTCTGGATCATTTTTGTATTTAAATTGCAAAACTTTCATTTTTTCTTGAAGTTTTGCACTTTTTTTCATTGTCCTTTGTTGTTTTATTGATAATGGTAACATAATTATTTTGATTAATACCGTAAACAAAATAATAGCCAAACCATAATTTCCAACAAAATTATTAATAAAATTTAATACATATCCAAAAATGTTTGCAAAAAATTGAAACATTTGCATTCCTCCTATCTATTTTAGTGGATCATAACCACCTTTTGAGAAAGGATTACATTTTAAAATTCTATGTATTCCTAAAATTGTACCTTTTAAAGCCCCATATTTTTCAATAGCTTGTTTTGTATATTCTGAACATGTAGGATAAAATTTACAATTTATATTTTTACTTTGAAACCATAAAGAAATATTATTTTGATAAAAATCAATTATTTTTAACAATATTTTTTTCATTTTTTATATTTCCTTATTTTGCATTAAATTTGATTTATCTATAATACTATCCATATCATTTTTTATATTTTCAAAAGTTGCATTTTTAACATCTACACCTTTTTTCCATAAAAAAACGATGCTTTTACCTGATTTTATTTCTTGTTCTTTTAATTTATAATTTTCTCTAATTAACCTTTTTATATGGTTTCTCTTAACAGCTTTTGCTGTTTTAACACCTATGGCTAGTCCCAAAAAATTATAATTTTTATTATTATCTTTTATAAAAGCATCAATTGTTTTTCCTGAATAATATTTTCCTTTTGATAAAACATGTTTAAATTCATAATTTTTTTTTAACATTTTGGTTTTTTTCATTTTTTATACCTTCTTGCTTAACAAAAGCAAAACGAAAAAAATTAAGCACTTAATTTTTTTCTACCTTTAGCTCTTCTTGCTTTTAAGACATTTCTGCCTGCTCTTGTTTTCATTCTTTTCATAAATCCATGTTCTTTCTTTTCTTGTCTTGTTTTTGGTTGAAATGTTCTTTTCATTTTTAGCACCTCCTACTGCTTTTATTTTATTAAACTCCATTTCTGGAAATTTCATACATAATCGTAAGTATATCGATTATACAGTAAACAATTGCTTTTTGTCAAGAGTTTTTGAAAAAAAGTAAAAAAAGGAACTATGTAAACTTTTAAATTGGATTTTATTGTAATATTTTTGTAATAAAACAAAATTATCCACAGGTTTTTAAATAATTTTCCACAATTAAAAATTTTTTTCCACAATTCTATTGACTTCTTTATATTAATTTTGTTATTATATGAATTACAAAAAAATACGCGTTTTTTATTGATGTTTCAACAAAAATAATGTTCGTATATTTTTGGCTTTTATTACTAAAATATTACAAACTTATCAACAGTTGTGGATAATTGTGTGGATAAGTTTTGTTAGAAAGGATGAATAAAATGACTGTAGACAAAGATGAACTTTTAAGCAAATTAAAAGAATTACTAAAAAACGAAGTTTCAACAATATCTTTTGATACATGGATTGCTCCACTTGGTATAGACAGTATAAATGATGACAATATAGTTTTTACAGCTACATCAGATTTTCAAAAAGATTTTATTGAAAACAAGTTCAATAGTCTTATTTTCAATACTTTAAGATATATCACAAATAGAGAATGGACATTTTCTGTTATAGATATATCTCAAGAAAATTCTTCAGATACATCTATAATTACAAATAAAAATTCAAATGTATCAGACACAGAACTAGAAAATAACCATCAAACTTTAAATCCAAAATATACTTTTGAAACTTTCGTTGTTGGTAATAATAACAGATTTGCACATGCAGCAGCATTAGCAGTAGGAAACGAACCTGGAAAATCATATAATCCTTTATTTTTATATGGTGGCGTTGGTTTAGGAAAAACTCACTTAATGCAAGCTATTGGTAACAGAATATTAGAGGATAATCCAAAATCTAATGTTTTATATGTTACTTCAGAAAAATTTACAAATCAACTTATAAATGCCATCAAAGACAGTAAAACAGAAATGTTTAGAAATAAATACAGAAATATTGATGTTTTATTAATCGATGATATTCAATTTATAGCTGGTAAAGACAGAATTCAAGAAGAATTCTTCCACACTTTTAATACTTTAAGAGAAGATGGAAAACAAATTATCATATCTAGTGATAAACCACCAAGAGATATTGAATTTTTGGAAGATAGATTAAAATCAAGATTTGAGTGGGGACTATTAGCAGATATATCTTGTCCAGATTATGAAACTCGTTTAGCAATATTAAGAAAAAAAGCTCAAGATGAAAATATAATAATTGATGATTCTATTTTATCAGATATTGCTACAAAAATTGATTCAAATATCAGGGAATTAGAAGGTGTATTTAATAAAATAGTTGCTAGAGCATCATTAACACATAGTCCAATAACAATTGAACTTGCTGAAAATATAATAAATGAATTCAAATATGAAAGTCAAAAAGTAATATCTTGCGACTTCATAAAAGAAACAGTATCAAAATATTTTAGCATAGATAAAGATGAATTAGCAGGTAGCAAAAGGTCAAATGATATAGCATTTCCAAGACAAATAGCTATGTACTTATGCAGAGAAATTGCCAATATGTCTTTTCCACAAATTGGTGTAGAATTTGGTAATAGGGACCATTCAACAGTAATGCACGGTTATAATAAAATATCAAAAGAAATAAAAGAAAAAAATAATACAAAACTAATTGTGGAAAGTGTGAAAAACATAATTACGGATGAAAAAAAATAATATATTTCAATAAAAAAAGTAGTATTTTGAAATCTATGTTTGTAAAAATAATTGTTTGTGCAAACAAATTTCAAATTATTCTTACGGAAGCAATACGTTTGATATCCACAGGTAACTGTGTAAAACGTGTGTATAAAACTGTGGATAATAGTTTTTCCCCACATTGTTTTATATACTGTGGATAAATTTTGACTTTATCCACCAAATTATGCACAGGCTTTTTACTAGGGATATAAACTTTCAACAGAGTTTTCCACAGTTTCCACAAGACCTAATACTAATACTACTAAATATATTTATTAATATTATAAATAATTATAGGGAGGACGAAAAATGAAAATAGTATGTTACAAAGACAAAATCTTAAAAGCTATTAATTCCGTAGTTAAAGGAGTAGCTTCTAAAACAACAATGCCTATACTAGAAGGTATATTAATTCAAACAAATGACAATGAAATAAAATTAACAACTTACGATTTAGAAATCGGCATAGAATATGTGATAGAATGTGATGTAAAAGAACAAGGTAGTACAGTAGTAAATGCAATAATGTTTAGTGAAATAATAAGAAAACTACCAGATACAGAAATTAATTTGACATTAAATGATAAAAATTTATTAGAAATTGAATGTGAAGGCTCTTTATATAAATTAGCAACAATGAATCCTGAAGAATTTCCAGAACTTCCAAAAATAGAAGTAGAAAATTCAATAGAAGTTGAACAAAATACTTTAAAAAATATGATTAGAAAAACAATTTTTGCTGTAAGTTCTGAAGAAAATAGACCAATTTTCACAGGTTGCTTATTTGAAGTAAAACAAAATAAACTAAATATCGTTGCTGTAGACGGATTTAGATTGGCTTTAAGAAGTATATTTTTAAATAAACAAACAAATGACTTTAATGCAGTAATACCAGGAAAAACATTAAACGAAGTAAATAAAATTTTATTAGATTCTTTTGAACCTGTTAAAATAGGAGTTTCTAAGAATCAAGCATTATTTGAAATGGATAATTGTAAAATCGTAACAAGAATTCTTGATGGAGAATTTTTAAATTATAAAAGTGTTATTCCAGAAAACTGGGAAACAAGAATTGAAGTAAATAAAAATAATTTACAAAATAGTTTTGAAAGAATTAGCTTAATTTCTGCATCATCAGTAGAAAAAGAGAAAAAATATCCTGTAAAAATAAATGTTGATATAGGAAAAGTTGTAATTTCTTGTACAAACCAAACAGGAGATGCAAAAGAGGAATTATTTGTTTCTACAGAGGGAAAAAATCTTGAAGCAGGATTTAACCCAAAATATTTTCTTGATAGCTTAAAGGCTATAGATGATGAAAATGTTTTTGTTGAATTTGGAACAAGTATTTCTCCTTGTCTAATTAAATCAACAGAAAATAAAGATTATGTGTATATGATTTTACCAATTAGACTTAAAGAAGATTAATTAGAAAGTTTTCCACAACTTATTAATTGTTTGTGGAAAACTTTTTAAAATAAATAATTTTTTATTAAAAATTTAATTGGATTTGAAGTAATAAAAAAATAGAATAAAATAGAATAAAATAGAATAAATTAGAAAAAAATAGATAAAAATAGTTTATAAAATGTGGAAAACTATTTTCAAAATAATCTAAAAAGAGAAAAATAAAATCAATTCTAATTAATTATAAAAAAATAGAATAAATTAGAATTAAATAGTAAAAAAAAGAAAAAAATAGTTTTTTTAATATAATAAATTAATTTTATTTATAAAAATATTGAAAAAAATTTAGTGAAATAAAAGAAGATTTCACAGATTGGATTATCGGAGCTACTAAAGAAGATTTCTTAAATGTAGTAATTATTTATTCTAAAAGATTAGGATTAATAGCTTTAGGTTTTGTTTTAGCACTAATTGTAAACGTTATTTTTTCAACACCTGTAGAAGGAACTGAAGAATACAAAACTTTAAATTCTCTCTATGAAAGCTCCAAGGAATATGGTGAATCACTTAATGAAAAAGTAACTGAGTTAAAAAAATCTATTAAAGACTTAGAGGAAGAAAACTCACTCCTTACAAAAAAGGTAGAAGA
>ENA-OOWV01000618-OOWV01000618.1-human-gut-metagenome-genome-assembly--contig:-NODE-618-length-27103-cov-2.151250_pt1 | contig 27103 bp, 25 predicted proteins | sample MGYA00241584_ERZ501337 | MGnify/ENA primary metagenome ERZ501337 (study PRJEB25962, sample SAMEA2042744) | human gut metagenome | biome: human gut; feature: human-associated habitat; material: faeces... | reverse complement strand
TACGAACTTAAAGTCGAACATAGAATCTTCTCTGAGACGTCCGATGGATACACCCATTCCGTTCTCATAGTCTACGTCTAATCTTACCTGTGGACGGTTATCCTCTTCCATGTAGCGGACAAACTGCTTTGGTGCACTTGGAAGTCCTGCCTCCTGCGGAAATCCTTTGAAGCTTTCCAGTTTCTCAATAAGCTGCTCTTTTGTAGGTTTCTTCTCAAAGTTGATAAATACTGCGGCTGTATGTCCGTTCAGAACCGGCACACGCAGACACTGGCATGTAATCTTCGGAGCATCTGCAAGTGTGATCTGTCCGTTCTCATATGTTCCAAGAACACGAAGCGGCTCCTGCTCGCTCTTTTCTTCCTCTCCACCGATGTATGGAATAATATTCTCTACCATCTCCGGCCACTCTTTGAATGTTTTACCTGCTCCGGAAATTGCCTGATATGTTGTAGCAACAACTTCTTTTGGTCCGAACTCTTTCCATGCTGCAAGGCAAGGTGTGTAACTCTGGATAGAGCAGTTTGGTTTTACTGCAATAAATCCGCGAGTTGTTCCAAGACGTTTTCTCTGATCATTGATCAACTCAAAGTGGTCTGAGTTAATCTCCGGCACTACCATCGGAACATCTTTTGTCCAGCGGTGTGCACTGTTATTGGAGACAACCGGTGTCTCTGTCTTCGCATACGCTTCCTCGATTGCGCGAATCTCGTCTTTTGTCATATCAACTGCACTAAATACAAAGTCTACAGAAGAAGCTACTTTCTCTACTTCATTAACATTCGCAACGATCAGTTTCTTAACTCCTTTCGGCATCGGTGTATCCATTTTCCAGCGGTCTCCGATTGCTTCTTCATATGTCTTGCCTGCTGATCTCGGGCTGGCTGCAACTGTTACAACCTCGAACCATGGATGGTTCTCCAGAAGTGCAATAAAGCGCTGTCCAACCATTCCTGTTGCTCCTAATATTCCGACTCTTAATTTCTGATCCATCTCGTATGTCTCCCTTCTAGTACTCTTCCATATATTTTTTATAACTATCCACTGCTTCCTGCATCGGTTTCACACCCGGTGCACCAGTTGTATTACGTTTCTCTACACATGTCTTTAAACTGATTGCTTCATAGATATCTTCCTCGAATACAGGTGAAATCTTCTTATACTCCTCAAGTGGAAGATCATCCAACGGAATTTTCTTATCCAGACAAAGTAACACAAGCTGTCCTACGATTCCGTGTGCGTCTCTGAACGGAACTCCGTGATTCACAAGATAATCTGCTGCATCTGTCGCATTTGTAAATCCGTGCTTTGCACTCTCTTCCATGCGGTCATTCTTAAATGTCATCGTACGAAGCATGCCTGCAAATAACTGTAAGCATCCTTTTGTTGTATCGATTGCATCAAATGGAAGTTCTTTATCTTCCTGCATATCTTTGTTGTATGCAAGCGGAATTCCTTTCATTGTAACAAGAAGTCCGGTCAGTGCAGCATAGACACGTCCGGTCTTACCTCTTACAAGCTCTGCAATATCCGGATTCTTCTTCTGCGGCATAATACTGCTTCCGGTACTATAAGCATCATCAATCTCAACAAACTTATATTCATTAGAATTCCAGATGATCACTTCCTCTGAGAAACGGCTCAGATGCATCATAATCATGGAAAGCGCTGACAAATACTCAATCAGATAATCTCTGTCAGAAACACCATCCATACTGTTCATAGTTGGTCCGTCAAATCCAAGAAGCTTTGCTGTATAGGCACGGTCTAACGGATAAGTTGTTCCTGCAAGGGCTCCAGATCCAAGCGGACATGTATTCATTCTTGCATAAATGTCTTTCATACGCTCATGATCTCTTTTGAACATCTCAAAATACGCGCCCATGTGGTGAGCCAGTGTGATTGGCTGTGCTTTCTGTAAATGTGTGAATCCCGGCATATATGTCTCAAGGTTATTCTCCATAATTCCAAGAATCGCCTCTAACATCTCCTTGATCAGTGCATCTGTCTCCCGCACTTCATCACGGATATAAAGCTTCATATCCAGTGCAACCTGATCATTTCTGCTTCGTCCTGTATGAAGCTTCTTACCTGCATCTCCAACACGGTCGATCAGGTTTGCCTCAACAAAACTATGAATATCTTCATATTTATCAGTAATCTCAAGTTTTCCTGATTTCACATCATCAAGAATCCCCTGAAGTCCTGTAATAATTGTCTCTTTTTCTGCATCGGTCAGGATTCCCTGCTTTGCAAGCATGGTAACATGTGCCATACTTCCTTTGATATCCTGCTCATAAAATCTCTGGTCAAATGAGATAGATGCATTGAACTTATATACTAACTGGTCAGTCTCTTTTGTGAAACGACCTCCCCATAATTGTGCCATAATCTCTTCCTTTCCGTCATTTAATACTGTACTGTATAAAAGTGTACCATATTTTTATCTAAAGTCAACAGTGTCTTACTTTCGTTGTCTCTGAGAAAATTCACAACCACAGTAATCCTGTCTGTACAAACCATAAATTTTTGACAGTTCTGTGGAACGCTTGTAACCATTTTTCTTCTTAAAATCTGAAATCAAATATTCCACACCATATTCTTTTGCCAGACGCTGCCCGATTTCATTGAGCTTTACTGCATTCTTCAGTGGACTGATGCTAAGCGTGGTTGTAAAATAGTCATATTCTCCTGCTTTTGCAATCTCTGCAGTCTCTCTGAGACGCAGCTCGTAACATTTCATGCACCGGGAGCCGCCTTCTTTGACCTCCTCAAGTCCCCTGGCCATCTCGTAAAATTTCTCTTTCTCATATTCTCCCGCTACAAAGCTGACCGGATATTTGAAATTCATATCATCGATCAGTTTCTGTTGTTCCAGAATCCGCTTCGTATACTCTGTCTCCGGATAAATATTCGGATTATAGTAGAACACTGTAATTTCAAAATAATTGCTCAGATACTCTAACACATAACTGCTGCATGGAGCACAGCAACTGTGTAACAGAAGCCTTGGAACACGTCCTTCTTTTGTCAGTGTATCCAATAACTTGTCTAATTCTTTTTGATAATTCATACTCATCGTCCCTATCTTGCGTACTCACATGCAATTATAACTTTTTCATAACAAGATGACAAGGGAAAATCCATATTTATGAACCATTTTATGACCACGGAAAAACACATTTTTCGTTTGATATAAAACTGACCACACATTTTCTTTCAAGATACATATGATAAGATATAGGATTATCATTTGCGGAGGTTTCCATGGATCAAGTACTGGAACTTAAGAATATTCACTATGCTTACCACAATCCGGACGGAGAAACTCCTGCCATAAATGGCATCTCCTTTATCCTGAATAAAGGAGAATTCGTTGCCATCGTCGGACCTTCGGGTTGCGGAAAGTCAACGCTTCTTTCTATTATTGCCGGACTTCTCATACCGGAAAAAGGCTTCATTAAAATCAATGGGAAATACCTTCACGAAAGCACTACAAATGTAGGCTATATGTTACAACATGATGAACTTTTTGAATGGCGGACCATTTACAATAATGTTATTTTAGGACTGGAAATTCAGCATATGCTGACTGCAAGGACCAGGGAAAAGGCACATAATCTTTTAGACATCTATGGGCTAAAACAGTTTGAAAATGCAAGGCCCTCGGAACTTTCCGGCGGCATGCGCCAGCGGGCCGCCCTGATCCGTACGCTCGTTCTGGATCCAGATCTCCTACTGTTGGATGAACCATTTTCCGCATTGGACTATCAGACCCGCTTAAATGTCGGGGACGATATTGGTCAGATCATCCGGCAGGAAGGAAAATCAGCCGTTCTTGTAACTCACGACCTGTCAGAAGCCATCTCCCTTGCCGACCGGATCATTGTCCTTTCCGGACGCCCGGCTAATATACGTCAGACTGTTCCACTCATTTTTGATTTAGAACAGGATACTCCTTTGAACCGCCGGAACTCCCCGGAATTCAAACATTACTTCAACTTAATATGGAAGGAGCTGAATACAGATGACTGAATTTTTAAATGAACTTTCTGAAAATCAGATCAACTATCTGAAACAGCAAAAGAAGCACAAATACATTGTCGGTATCTCCCGGATTCTGATTCTTTTCAGTTTTCTCTTTCTTTGGGAATTCACTGCAAATGTAGGTATCATCGACTCCTTCATCTTTAGCAGCCCGTCAAAGATTGCACTATGTTTCTGGGGCATGGTGCTGGATAAAAGCATTTTTCTGCACACCAATGTCACACTATACGAGACAATCTTAAGCTTCCTGCTCGTCACCGCCACCAGTATTCTGGTTACCATTCTTCTCTGGTTCAGCAGACGGTTATCAGAGATCCTGGATCCTTACCTAGTAGTACTGAACAGTCTGCCGAAGTCTGCACTGGCACCACTTCTTATTGTCTGGCTTGGAGCAACAAAAACAACAATTATCGTCGCCGGAATGTCTGTAGCAATCTTTGGAAGCATTCTGAACTTATACACCAGTTTTATGACCGTCGATCCAGGGAAACTGAAACTCATCTATACACTGGGTGGAAATCGGAGACACGCGCTTCTAAAAGTCGTACTTCCTTTTTCTCTTCCGGCAATCATCAGTAACATGAAAGTCAACATCGGACTCTGCCTCGTAGGCGTGATTATCGGTGAATTTCTGGCTGCCAGAGAAGGGCTTGGATATCTGATCATCTACGCGAGCCAGGTCTTTAAGATGGATTGGCTTCTTATGAGTATCCTTCTTCTCTGTCTCATGGCAACACTTCTCTATTCGCTCATCAATCTACTTGAGCGTTGGTGCCGGAAGCATTACTAATATCTCAATTCTTTTTTGAAGAACAAAGAATGTGCAATTTCCTATTATATGAAAAAAGGACCTATCACCTCTTGTGACGGTCCTGTACATAATAGCGTGTTTTTTGTTTTACTTACATATACTGTATTAACTCTGCTTTATTATTAGTAAATTTCATTGCTTCTTCTCTTGTAATATATCCCTGTTGCATCAATCTGGAAAGATCCATATTCAGTGTATGCATCCCGCTCGCCGCTGAAGATACGGCTTCTTGTTTATCTATACCTGATTTTTATCTCTTTAGTAACTGTTCGTTACTCTCTTTATAAAAAATGCAGATACCATGTAACGATCTGATTTCCATATAATGCCGCAAGCGCCAGTCCGAATGCAAGAAATGGTCCGAATGCAAATACATCTTTTTTTCCTAATTTCTTGCTCTTTAGCATAAATGCTCCGTAAGCGCCTCCTGTCAGCAGCCCGAAAAACATGGCGCACACTACCGATCCTGTCCCAAGAAATGCTCCGGAGACCGCCATTAACTTGATATCCCCACCGCCAAATGCTCCCGGGATTGCAAGTGCCAGAAGCAGCATCGGAACAGAGATGATCAGCGCTCCGATCAGCCTGTCTATAAGCCCGTGCTCCGGAACGAGCCATATATTTGCAATTGCTAATATCAATATAAAAATATGAAATCTATCATAAATAATCTGGGTATCCCAATCAATAAGGGCTACCACAAGTAGTATTCCAAAATAACTCAACATGACTGTACCACGCATTGATAACAATCCAAGACTGCCACAGCCATAACGAATTCCACAGCCGATAAATGCTGCGCCGCCAATCACTTCCACGAAGAAATCTCTTCCCGGAATGCGGCTTTTACAACCTGCACATCGTCCGCGCAGGAATATGTAGCTGACACACGGGATCAGTTCCCACGCATGTAATACTCTGCCACAATTCGTACAATGACTTCTTCCGTTTACCACACTTTCTGCTCTTGGCAAACGGTCAATCACCACATTCAAAAAACTAAAGATACAGGCTCCGAAAAAGAACCGGATCACCCATAAAATACTTTCTAATACAATTAACATGTTATTCTACTCATCTATCTTATTCTTCTTTGCCAGCCATATAGTCTTCATAGTAGACCGTATATGATTTTGGCTCTAATGTGTACCAGACGGTGTAATCACCTTCCCGGTAAACGAACTTTTCAACGGTATATCCGTCCTCTGCCATCTGAAGCACCCAGAAATCTCCCGGTGCTTTGCTTAAATTAAGCACTTCTGTCCAAATACTCTCAGCGACGCCTCCCTCCTTGGAAGCGTCGAAAAAAGTACCACTCCTGCCATAGCATTCCTGTCCAGTTACCTGGAGCGCCAGCCGCACCGATTTTGCATGCCCCAGAGCCACTTGAGCGTCTGCCCGATGTAAAAGTCGGATCGCACACCCATACCGGATACTCCACGTCTGCCAGTTTATTCGCCCTGTCCGGTCCGTGCTTTACCAGCCAGTCATAAGCTTCCAGCACGACCGGAGCCTGTTCTTTCAAATCCATCCTGATATACTCCTGTTTCGCAATGTAACGACCGGCCGTCTCCAACTCTTTTAACACATTTTCATGCTGTTTGGTCCAGACGGTAATATTCGACATACGCTCCCTCCTTTTTACATACCTTCATTTAAAACCCACCGTTCTGATATGCTCTTGCGATCACATAAGATGGCTCATAAAATGCACTGCAGTTATCATTGATTTTAATACTTCCAGAAATCTTCGATTTTTTCCAGCTTTTTCTTGTAAATTCTTCCGGAAAATGCCAGATGTGGAAGTTCGTAGAACTCACATTTTTTCGGACAGATCGGACGGTACATTGGATCTGCTGCTATGATATCTGCATCTTTTAAAGCTTCTTCCATGTCTTCCTCTCCAAGAACCTGCCGGCTTGTTCGAAACAATAAATCTTCCGTCTCCTGTAACGGGCATAATACATGAACTGGTATTCCATATTTCTGTTCAATAGCCAAAGCCAGTGACTCTGTCGTGACCGGTTCACCGATCAGCATAACTTCTTTATCGTTTTTGCCGCTTCCAGGCTGCTCCTTATCCGAATTTTCTTCACGTAATCTTTTATATGGGTATCGTTCTTTCTTCTCCAATGCCTGTACGATTTCTTCTGTAAATGTTCCTACTGGCGTCCCAACTACATATGGCATTTTATATTCTTTTTCCAGATATTTTGCGGTGCGCAATCCCACGGAAGATACAACAAGATTTACTTCTGCTTCCAGTGCATGGCTCAATACTTCAAGATCATCTCCCATCGCCCAGGTTGATAACACCTTCCAGCCACATTTTTCCAGATTTTTTTTCATATATCCGGCACGGCTATATGCTCCAAAATCAAGCGGCGTGACACCAAGAAGATTAACCGTATGTGGCTGTATATTTTTCTCTTCGCAAACTGCCTTTGCAGGCACAAACTGCCTTGCAATCTGCTCCAGAGCTAGTCCTGCACCATATACATAATCGTGCATACCATTGGTCGGTACAGAAAATGTAGGAATCCCAAGTTCCTGTTCCAGCACTTCTGCCAGTGCCGGAAAATCTGTTCCGTTCATATATGGAATCGGCGATCCGGCAAGTGCAATAAACCTCGGTTTTAATTCCCGTGCTGCATCCATGATATCATTCAGGAACTTTTCATCATTTCCCATAATCGCATCGATTTCAGTAAGTCCCGAGATGTAGATCAGGCTGTCCTGGTCATACCAGCGGATCTCATCATGTGTATTATAAGTAGAATTACAGCCGGACGGATCATGCATCACTGTCATACCGCCCAGTTCATAAAGTGCAGAACAGACACCCGACACATCCGCCGTGTAAATTGGTATAATTTTGTATGTCTGTCTCATATGCAGCTTTCGCACCCCCATCCTTTTCGCACAACCAGATCCTCCACTTCTTTTTCTTCTTTGTAAGCCCGGATCATAAGTTCTGCCATTTTCCGGATTCCATCAAATCCATACCACCCTGCGCCTTCAACTACATTCACAAAATATGGGCTCTGGGTGAACCATGCTGCTTTTTGTCCCAGTGCCAGCATTTTTCCTTCATGATTTCTTGGAAGCACGCGCATCTTTGGCTGAATGGTCGCGCGAAGCTCCAGTTCCGGCGCATGTTTGCTAAGCCAGTAAAATTCCTGTTCTTCCTCCGGGCTTACACCATCCAGATAAACAGCTTCCACACAAAATCCATGTTCTAAAAGATATTTTGCCAGTCCAAGCGGTCTCGGATGCATGAGATAGTCGATGACGATTGGTGTGTCTCCAACAACTTCTCTTACTTTTTTAATAGTTTCTTCGCAAGCTTCAATCTCTTTTTCGTAATAGAAATCTTTTTGTGCATCTATCAACACATTTAATGTCTCTATCTGTTCTTCAGACGTCTGAATTATCTTAGATACCAGTGTCTTTTCCAGTATCTCTGCCAATCTTTCCATCTGCTGCTTTATCTCTTCATAGTTAAAACTTGCCGGCATGTAAATGTGTTCTCGTCCCAGTCTTTTTGACAGCGTCTGCGCCCCGTATTTTGCTGTCGGATAGATAGAAAGAAATATATTTGCTTCACCAAGTTTCTCATACTTGTCCCATGTATCACAAGTCGTAATCTCTCTGAGTTCAAAGCCACATTTTTTTAGGAATCGTTTGATGTCAGAAGTTTCGTCCAATGGGAAATTATGTCCAAGCAACGTGACGATATGTGGATCTGCTTTTTGTACTTTTAATGGGTCATACATTGCTTTTCGTAGTTTCTGATCTGGTGTCAGACCAGTTTTTTGCATGATTGGATCCATATAGCAGCGTACAAATGCAATTTCCGGGAAACGCCTGTCAAGTTCCTCATAGACCATCTTAAGATCACAGCCAAGAAAATGGTGGAGGCACACGGTAAATAAGAGCACTGCTTTTGGTTTTCGTTCCAGTTTCTTTAATACATCTGTGACACCTTCAATTGTGATATCCTCCAGATTTCCGTTCAACAGATCGTCTTCTTCGATGATCACGTATGAAAAACGATCTGCCGCATTCATCTCGGCCGCCGTCAATACAACACCACGCATACAGTTATCTGCACAGACATATATCTGAATGGTCTCCGGCATCAACATTCCGGTGTGTACAATATTCCAGTTTCCATGAACCGGAGAGTTAAACTCCAATCCCGAATGAAATGGTGCCGGATAGGACGCATCTTTTATTCTGATCATGGCTCCTTCCGGGGTTACATGGTTTTTCTCCATTTCCGTCTGTCCTACTCGTTTTAACATAAATTTCCTCTCTAAATTCTTTCCCACTACATTTCACATTTTGTTCAAAAATGCCCCGGCAGCTTAGTTCTTACATATCGCCAGAACCGCCTCACTCAGAGCACGGTATTCATCTGCCATCTCACTGTCAGGATAACACTCCATCAACGTTTTTTTCTGCTCTTCAGCCGCCATTACAAGCTCGCTTCTGGAGAGGTACCCAATAGTACTACTATGGAAATCTTCTGCCAGTTCCTGCACTTTTTCTTCTTCTCTTGGCACATTTCTCCGGTTCAGAATAAATCCGCCAAGTTTTGCATATCCGCGATTCTGGAAGCGTTCCAGTGCCATTGCAATGTTCGCTCCGGCATGAATGGACATATTTTCTCCCGAAGTTACAACAAATACATAGTCTGCATACCCACTCCGCATAGGCATGGAAAATCCGCCACACACTACATCGCCAAGTACATCGTAAAGGACTACGTCCGGTTTGTAGACTTCATATGCTCCGGTCTCTTTTAGTTTCTCCAGTGCAGTGATAATTCCGCGTCCTGCACAGCCAAGTCCCGGGGTCGGTCCTCCTGACTCCACACAGACAACTCCTTTGTATCCGATTCTTGTAATCTCTTTCAAAGTCACATTGCCTTTTTTCTCATTATAGATATCCAATACTGCCGGCATAGGTTCTCCATCGCGCAAGGCAATCGTAGAATCTGCCTTTGGGTCACAGCCAATCTGCATAACTGATAATCCTTTTTCAGCCAGTGCGACCGCCATATTGGATACTGTCGTAGATTTTCCGATACCGCCTTTGCCATAAACTGCAATTTTTAACATGATAATTCCTCCGGTTTGGTGATGACATTGGAGTAAGCAGTCTTTGCCGACACTCCCTTAAGACGCCCTATTTTTCCAGAAAGCGCACTGATCACATCCTGCGGCGCATCAATCGCAATACTGATAATATGGATTCCTTTTTGACGGTACGGGATTCCCATTCTTCCAATAATATATTTTCCAGACTCATGCAGATATTGATTCAACTGCTCCGTCGCCTCCGGATTTTCTACAATAATAGAAATCACTGCTACTCTTGTTTCCATACTTTCTCTCCCTGCTCTTATTTCTAAGTAATCTGATCTTAGCAGATTCTCGGCAATAATTCTCCGCCTGGCTGTGGCAATAATGCCTGGGTTCCAATCTCCGTCATCATTACAACTTTTCCCGGTTGTTCTTCTGTAATTTCACCAATAATGGCAGCATTTTCTGAATATGGGCACTGATGCAATGTCTCCACAATCTTCTGTGCTTCTTCCTTCGGTGCAATGATAACCATAGTTCCTTCACATGCAAGATACAATGGTTCCAGTCCCAACATGCCACAGACACCCCTTACTTCCGGCTGAACCGGAATATTGGCGCTGTCAAGCTGTACACCTACCTGGCTCTGCTTCGCAATTTCATATAATACAGTTCCCACGCCGCCACGTGTCGCATCACGAATAACATGCAGATCGTGTGTCCTGTTCATCACTGCTTCCACCGTCTTCCAAAGGGGTGCACAATCACTCTTGATATCGGCCTCAATTCCCAAATCTTCTCTCTCAAGCAGGATTGTACAGCCATGGCGTCCGATATCTCCTGTTACAATAACCGCATCACCGGGTTTCGCAAGCTCGCCGCCGACTTTAACTCCATCTTCAATCTGTCCCATTCCTGTTGTTGTGATAAATACTCCGTCCACCTGCCCTTTTCCGGCTACCTTTGTATCACCGGACACGATGTGAACACCTGCTTCTTTGGCGGTTTTTTCCATTGCTGACGCAATTTCTTCCAGTTTGTCCATTGGAAATCCTTCCTCAATGACAAATGCACAGGTCAGATACAGTGGCTTTGCTCCCATACACGCCAGATCATTGACTGTTCCGCAAATAGACAGTTTTCCGATATTTCCTCCTGGGAAGAATGCCGGAGATACAATAAATCCATCCGTAGATACTGCCATCTTTCCGACTGGTGGTGTAAGAACTGCCGCATCATCCGCAGTCAGATCCGGATTGGCAAAATGTGCTGCAAATACTTTATCGATCAGCTCTGAAGTCTGCTTTCCGCCGGCTCCGTGTGCCATAGTTACTGTCTGGTTGTCCATTTTATTTTCCATTTTTAACTTCCTTCTCTCCTAATCGTTTCCGTATATATGATACCGGATTGTTCCGGTGTTCCGTTCCTTCGTTTCCCTGATACCGGATTGTTCTGATCTTTATCCCCTGGTATCATACATGAAATAAGCCGAGCATGCGCCCTCGCCGGATACCATGCAGGCTCCTACCGGGTGCTGCGGTGTACATACCTTGCCAAACACCTTGCAGTCGGACGGTTTGCATTTTCCCTGCAGTACATCTCCGCAGCGGCATGCCGGATTTGCTTTTCCCTCGATCTTTGGCATATTGTATTTCTTTCTGGCATCGTATGCTTCCCATTCTTCTCTCAGCTGCATACCGGATCCCGGAATGATTCCAAGACCTCTCCACTCGCTGTCGCATCCTTCCATCAGTTCATTCACCAGCCTCTGTGCCTCACGGCTTCCTTCTCTGGTGACAACTCTCGGATAGCAGTTTACGAAGAACGGCTTTCCTTCCTGGAAGCGTACCAGTGCCACCGCAAGTGCTGTGAGCAGTTCTTTTGCCGTAAATCCTGCTACCACACCGCTGACTCCTTCTTTTACCAGTTCCTCACAAAGTTCGGTCCCCGTAATTGCATTGACGTGTCCCGGATATAAAAATACATCCGCACTGCCTTTGAGTGCCTCGTAGGCTCCCGGCATCGTCTTATTGGCAACCAGAAGAGAATAATTGGAAATTCCATCTTCCTTTGCCTGTTTAACCGAAAGGCATCCTGCAGGTGTCGTTGTCTCAAACCCAACGGATAAAAATGTCACCTGTTCTTCCGGATGATCTTTCGCATATTTTTCCGCATCTGCCGGTGAATAAACGATATGGATCTTTGCTCCTTTTTCTCTTGCTCCGGCAAGGCTCATCTGACTTCCCGGTACGCGGACCAGATCGCCAAATGTACAGATCGTCACCTGCTTCTCCAACGCCAGATAAATTGCTTCATCAATGAAGCTGACCGGTGTTACGCAGACCGGGCATCCCGGTCCTGAGATCAGTTCTACCTGCTTTGGCAAAAGTTTTCGGATCCCCAGACGGAAAATTTCATGGGTATGGGTTCCGCATACTTCCATGATCCGCACTGCCGGTCCGTCATAATTTTCTATGATCTCTCTGGCTGTTCGTTTCTTTTGTTCTTCCATTACAGCAGTTCCTCCATTAACTGATCTGTTTCGTCATCATCTTCATCGGTGATCTTTGCGATCGCAACTCCGGCGTGGACCATGACGTAATCACCTGGTTCCAGATTCTCCAGGAGCTTGGATGAAACCTCTCTTTTTGCACCGCCTGCGTCAACGACGGCGGTTCCGTTACTGATTTTTACAACTTTTGCTGATAATCCAACACACATGTGGGTAATTCCTCCTTTTTTTGGGAAGGGACGCAAGGAGAGAAAACAATTGGGACCGGCTGCGGTTTCGGAGTCCGGTGTTCTCTAGGAAGGCTTCGTGTTGCTAAGAGCATTTACAGAAATCCATAACTCGCTTCGCTCAAACAGATGGATTTCTGTAAATAACGCAACACTGCAGTTTCCAAGAGAACGCTCGGGCTCCTGCAAATGCAGCCGGTCCCAATTGTTTTCTCTCCCTGCTGGCGCTTCCTAAAATTTAACGTGTTGACAAAGGGGGAATTGACAAGGCAGTGCCTTGTTGTCAATTCCTGATTTGTTTGTTCCTGGTGGTCCTTTTCCTCTTTTATTGTAATTTGTAATAGTTTTTAGATTAACTCTGTTTAAAATATTTTTATGTCTGGTTTTATTTTATCTCATGCTTCTGTAAATATGCCATTGCGTAGGCTGCCTGACCCAGTGACAATCCTCCGTCATTTGGTGAAATGAGGTGATGGTGCAGGGTGATGAGACCTTGCTTAACCAGACCTTCTTCTACCAGCCGTAGTAGTAAGCGGTTCTGGAAAACTCCGCCGCTTAGGGCAACTTTCCGGATTCCGGTCTGATGACTTGCTGTGAGGGCTGCGGATATGATCTGTCTTGCAAGTTCCTGGTGAAACTCGTATGCAAGTTGTCCGGTGTCTTCCCCGGCGAGACGTTTTTTTGCGAGGTTTTTGACTAATTCGCCGGTATTTAGAATCAGGCGGTCTTCTGCCGTTTCTGTAAATGGCTTAAGCATGAGGGGTTCGTATGGATGCTGTATTGTTTTTTCGTAAGCTTCTGCTGCGAACTCTAATGCCGTAGATGCTTCTCCCTCGAAAGTGGATTTTTTCCGGATTCCGAGGATAGCACTGACTCCATCAAAGAGACGACCGGCACTGGTAGATCGAACAGCATTCAGGTGTCGTCCGGTCATTGTCACCAGTACTTTTGCCTCCGGTTCGGTGCAAAGCTCCAGTTTCTTCATCCATTCGACCGTTTTTTCTTTATCCTGCAATTCTTCATAGAGAAGAGAACCGGCAATTCGCCAGCCTTCTTTTGCAGAAAGATCTCCACCTACCTGCCAGAATGGCTTAATGCTGCCAAGTCTTTCAAATCCATTGTAATCACAACGAAGAATTTCTCCACCCCAGATGGTCCCATCCGTTCCATAGCCGGTTCCGTCAAAGGAAACGCCGATCACCGGATCTTCGCAGTCATTTTCTGCCATACAGGACAGAATATGTGCAAAATGGTGCTGTATCTTCAGAACCGGAAGTCCAAGTTCTTCCGCAACAACTGTCGCATTGTATTTCGGATGCAGATCGCATGCCACAACCTTTGGTTCTACCTCCAGAAGTGTTTCCATTCTGCCGATTGTTTCTTTTAAAGCTTCCACGGTGCGCAGATCTTCCAGATCTCCCACATAAGGGGAGGGGTAAAATCTGCCGTCCACACCGATACAGAATGTATTTTTCAGTTCTCCTCCAGTGGCAAGTACCTGCCCTTTCCACGACATCTGAACCATGGTCGGAAGTGGCGCATAGCCTCTGGATCTGCGGATCATATATGGCTCATTTTTATAAAAATCCATCACTGAATCATCGGCACGGATCCGGATTTTCCGGTTGTGGGAAAGCATACAGTCGCACAGACGGGAAAGTTCCTGAATCGCTTCTTTGTCCTCCCTGCAGATCGGTGCACCGGATGTATTTCCACTGGTCATAACCAAAAAAGACGGCATCCGGATTCCATCATCATAGGTAAAGAGCAGAAGCTGTACCGGTGCATACGGCAACATTACTCCAACCTTTGGATTACCAGGTGCAATACTTTCGCAAAGTGTTTCTTCACCATCTTCTTTTTTGTCCAGAAGCAGGATTGGTTTTTGATGTCCGGTCAGAATTTTTTCCTGTTCTTCACTGATCAGGCATTCTCTTTTCACAGATTCCAGATCTTTTGCCATAACTGCAAATGGTTTCGCCGGACGTTTTTTCAGTTCTCTGAGGCGCTTCACCGCCTCTTCATTAGTCGCATCGCAACACAGGTGGAAACCTCCAATCCCCTTAATCGCCACAATTCCGCCTTCTGCAATGGTCCGTCTGGTGTAAATGATCGCATCTCTTCCGCGTTCTTCTCTGCCGATCAGGTAGACCTCCGGACCACACTCGTTACAACAGACTGGCTGTGCATCGTATCTCCGGGTTGCCGGATCATAATATTCTTTTGCGCAATCCGGACACATCGGAAATTCTTTCATGCTGGTGCGCTCCCGGTCATACGGAAGGGCATCCAGGATCGTAAGTCTTGGTCCACAGCAGGTACAGTTGATAAATGGATGCAGATATCTACGGTTCTTCGGATCAAACATTTCTTCCTTGCATTCATCACAAATTGCAATATCCGGTGAGACAAAAATCTCACCTTTCGTCTTTTCACTTTCAATGATCGCAAACTCCGTAAAGTCTTCTGCTTCTTCTACCGGCTCAATATTCATTTTCAAAATTGCTGCCCGCTTCGGCGGCTTATTCTCAATATCCGAGATAAATCCATCCACTGCCTCTTCCGGTCCCTGCGCAAAGATTTCCACATACGGACCTTTGTTGGACACGCTGCCCCGGATTTGATGCGTAGCTGCATGCCTGCTCACAGTCGGACGAAATCCTACGCCTTGCACGATTCCATAGACGCGGATCTGTTTTGTCACTTCATTTTTCATCTATTCACACAGTCTCCCTGACACTGCAAAATGTCTTGTATTTACGAAGATTCCCTGAAAATCCGGAACCATTTTTTCCATACATGCATCTGCAAAAATGATATCAAATCCACCATTTTTCACAAGATCGATATAATCATCTTCCTCACGCAACGACACATCCTGCGGACAGGCAAGCTCTTTTTTCCTCATAAACCAAGTTGCTGTCTGCACCTCTGCCGAATTCTCTCTTTTAAGAATTTCCTGCCGGATTGCTTCCGCCATCACCTGCTGGTGTACCACAAGGATTTTCTTTCCCTGATAGTCCAGATTCGGAACCAACTCACCTGCTGCCGGATAACCGATCTCATACGGCGTACCAAAGGTCTTTTCCAAATATTTGGCTGCTTCCAGTGCTGCCGCAGATACAACAATATTTTTGCCAACTTCCGATGCCCTTTCTACTGCCTCAAGCCCATCGCCCATTCCATAACAAATGGCTTCTTTTCCTTCTTTTTTCAGTTCCTCTCTTACTTTATCTGCTGCTTTCAGATCGCTTACATCCTGTGGCGTCATTCCAAGGATACCGACTTTTTCTTTGCATACCTCATATTTTTCCTTTGCAAATGCAGTAAATAATGCAAGATACGCTTTTTCTTCCCCTTTATCGTAAAGTTCCATTCCGTCGGTATCAACGGCAAGAATCGGAAGGTCGGTCTTTTTTTCACACATTCTTTTCAGTGCCTGGTAATCCGTTCCGATCACAGCCGGAACCGGAGTGCCGACAATCGCCGCAAAATTCGCATCAATCTTATCAGCTGCATCGACCAGCTTTGCGACCAGACGGTCATCTCTTCCAAGGATTGCATCCATATCACGAAGTCCTGCGCTGAATACTGCACTTTTCCGTTCAAACCATCTCGGCTCATCAAAACCGCAGACATTTCCTGTGCATCCTCCCGCGTCGCAGATGACGATGATTCCGCCAAGTTCATATAACACAGACACTGCGCCCGACTGATCCGGTGCAAATGGTGTCAGATATTTTCTAAGTCCTCTCATACTACACCTCCAAAAGGGTTTCAAACAACCGTGTCACACCTGCATAACCATAAGGCTGTCTGTCCTGATTCCAGATCACATTCGGCTGATCCGGATGATAGTATCCCGCATCCTTTCCAATGGTCATATTCACGCCGCTCTTTTCCGGATCGTAGTACAGCATGGTCGGTTCCATATTGGAAAATACCTTCGTCTCCGGGCTGAGCTGGGATAACTGGTTTAGGTAAATAAAGTTCTCTGCTGTCAGTGTTCCATAGATTTCCGGCACCTTAAATCCATATTTGATCATCGCAAGTGCCATTTCAAATGGATCTCCGTTCATGCATTCCCCGATCGCAAAGCTTGCATCCGGCCGTTTCTCTTTGAATTTCGCCACGGTTTCTTCCGCTTTTTCACAATAAACTTCATCAGAAAATGTCACCCCAAGCACTTTCCCAAATGCCTGATACTGGCTGGCGATCTTGTCTGTCTGGTAGAGTCTCCTGAGTTCAATAAACGGAATCTGCAGACGGTTATGAAAATCCTCTGCCGCAAATCTGGCTTCCGGGTGAAGTACCAGATTAAAATTTGCCTCAGACATGGTCTGATATTCCTCATAGTCCTTGCATCTGGAGATTTCATGGATGGTCTTAACTCCTGCGCTGTGCAAAAGATCATACAGCTCACACTCATCGATCAGCGGCGAGAAAAATCCAAGCAGGTTCACCACATTTCCTTTTTTCTTCTTTGGCTCCAGAAGGGAATATAAAGACTGACGTACATGCACCATCGGCGGCTTTCTTCCTTCTCTTGTCAGCGCATACATGTAGCATGGTCGAACCGGAAGTCCGGCTCTTTCTTCCGCTTTTCTGCACACACGCTCCATGTCCGTCCCAAGAAGAGCATCTACACAGGTAATACAGATCATCACAACGGACGGTCTCTTTTCACAGCAATTGCAGATTTCTTCTACTGCCTTCGGAATCTTTTTCAAATGACGTCCCGTTACGATATCGGTCTCGTCCATCATCAGATAGAAAAAACGGTTATCATATTCCCTCATGGAACTGATAAGCGAAGTATTTCGTCCACAGCAGCCCGGTGCCACGATCAGCATGATCGAATCCGGCACAGCAAGTCCCGCTCTTTTTACTCCGAATCCTTCTGCTCCCGGTGAGTTAAATGCAAGCGTTGCCGGTGAACTGTAGATCAGGTGTGTATTCGACCGGAGCTGTGCCGGAATCGCATCTCTTCCCAGTTTATTTAATTCTTTTACGGTACAATAATATGCTTCTTTTGCCATACCTTCTATTCCTCACTCTTCAGTAATAACTCTGCCAGATCAAAAAATCTCTTACTGATCGTGGAATCTTTGTCCCCTTCGATCACCGTCATTCCCTGATCCTCATAGCGGATGATCTCATCACTTCTCGGGATTTCCCCGACGATCGGAATCCCGCTTTTTTCGGAAAATGCCTGTACTTTTTCCGTCTCATTTTCCACATTCCTGTGGTTCAGTACAATACCGAATACTCTGGCATAGCTTCTGTCCTCAAAATTTCTCACCGCACTTGAAATATTATTTGCTGCATAAAGTGCCATCTTTTCTCCGGAAGTTACGATCAGAACCTTTTCGGCGTACCCTTCCCGGATCGGTGCTGCAAAGCCACCGCATACCACGTCACCAAGAACGTCATAAAGTACAACATCCGGCTTATATGTTTCAAATAACTGCAAATCTTCTAACAGCTGGAATGTGGCAATAATCCCGCGCCCCGCGCATCCAAGTCCCGGTGTCGGTCCACCTGTTTCAATGCAGAGCACACCACCATAGCCTTCTTTTGCAATATCTGAAAGCTCCTCCGGTTCTTCATCCTCTTCTCTCATATAATTCATCACCGGTCTGAGCGGCTCGCCGCCAAGCAGATTGATCGTAGAATCTGCCTTCGGATCACATCCAATCTGGATTACTTTCTTTCCCATCGCCGCAAATGCTGCCGCCAGGTTGGACGTAATCGTAGACTTTCCAATACCGCCCTTTCCATAAATTGCAACCTTTAACATAATCCTTTTTCCTTTCTATAACCAAGCAGGCAATTTATCGTATACACAAAAAACCCGCCTCCCAAAACGGTAGACGAGTCCCACTATACATCTTCGTATATCACCAACTGTTTCCCGCTCGGATCTACCTTGCCGTCAAAGTCTCTTGTATAAAATTATCTCCATTCAGCATTCAGATAGGAATCTTCCACTCCGTCTGCATCATTATTTTTAATTATATCTCCACGCCTATAGGTCAGTCAATTCTAACTATGTTTTATCATGGTATTTTTCTATATTTTTTCAGAACTTTTCTATGAATAACTGGTCAAATTCCCCATAAATCTTGTAACAAACTTTATTGCAGCGTATACTACACCTATAAAATAAAATTTTGAGGAGCCCATATGATAAAAAATTTTTCACTACACTGTATAGAAAAAGTTTTATTCTTCATCGGCATTTTTCTGCTTACCAGTGAAATCCTAAAACAATTACTCCTGACCTTCGTCATGAATAATGGGCACTACAACCTGTGGTACTTCCCATTCCAGCTCTGCAGCCTTCCGATGTATCTGCTGGTTCTCTACCCATTTTTTCACACAGAACCTGCCAGAAATACCATCCTCGGCTTCCTTTCCACCTATAATCTTCTCGGTGGAATTGCCGTTTTTTTCGATACCAGTGGAATGCATTATCCGCTTCTGATCCTGACAGTTCACTCCTATCTCTGGCATATTTTACTAATTGTCACAGGAATCCTGTCCGGTATATTTCTGGTACAGAAATCTGTACCAATGACTCCTCTTTCCTGTTCAAAAAATATTAAAAGACAGCCGACTGACGCTTCTTCATGCCGTCTGCTGCCTTCTTTTCCCCGTATCACTTTGCTTTATATTCTGTTTGTCCTCATTGCCGAATACCTGAACCACATTCTGGATCCCTTTGAAGAGATTAATCTTTTTTACATCAATCCAGATTACCGGATGGAACAGATTTTCTTTGTGAAAATTGGTGAACTCTACGGAAATAATTCTGCAATTCTGGTCTATATCCTTGCGACTATATCAGGGGCTGGGATTTTGTATGGAGCCTGGAATCTCATGATCCGTTTTTATTCTTCTCATTGACATTGCTTTTGGGAAATTTCTGCTCCCTTGCTCACATACTATGCTCCCATCTTCAAACTAAAACGCCCGGATCTTATCCTCCTCATCATCCGTCGTATCTTCAATCTTCCGTATCACAAGCTCATACGAATAATCATCACTAACCTTCACCTTCACAGTCTCTCCTGCTTTATGCCCGAAGATTGCCTTTCCGATCGGAGATTCGGTACTGATATAATTATGAATTGAATTCCCACGAATCGAAGTAACCAGCTTATAGGTTTCTTCCTCGTCATCCTCCGGAAAATATACGGTCACACGGTTATTGATTCCGGCAACACCTTCTTCGGAAGTATCGGATACAATCTCCGCATTTTTCAGCATTCTTTCCAGATACCGGATCCGGCTTTCATTCTGGTTCTTATATTTTTTTGCTGCATGGTATTCAAAGTTCTCACTTAAATCTCCCTGCGCACGCGCTTCCTTGACCGCTTCAATGGCTTCCTTACGGATCACATGCTTGCGATGCTGGATTTCCTCTTCAATTTTCTTTACATCACTTTCTGTAAGCTGCTCACGCATCTTTCCACCCTTCTTTCTGTAAAATAATTTCCATCAAAATATGCATCCACTGATGCACCTAACACAAAGCACCTCAATTGTAGCCAATCGAAGTGCTTCGTAAAATTTTCCAATATCCCTAAAAGAAGATTCTCCGGATATCATTATACATCACAAATACCATCAGGCAAAGAAAAAGTGCCATTCCTGCCAGATGTACATACCCTTCTTTTTCCGGAGGCACCCGCTTTCCGCGGATCACTTCCACGATCAGAAATACCAGACGACCTCCATCCAGTGCCGGAAGCGGAAGTAAATTCATCACTCCAAGGTTCGCTGAAAGCAGGATCGTCATCTGCAGAAGATTCAGGAAAATCAACAATGCTCCACCAGATTTGCTTTCCTTATACGTGGTATCCACCGCGCTCACAATGCCCACCGGTCCAGATAACTGATCCACTCCGATCCGTCCTGTCACAAGCTGTTTCAAACTGTCAATCGTCAGATTGATCCAGTATTTAACATTATACGCACTGTATGCGGCAGTCTCAAATACATTGGTCTTAACATAATTGCTGCTCGTAATTCCAATCAGATAATATCCACTGTCATTCTTCTCCGGGGTAACAGAAACCGTATTTTTTTCGCCATTTCTTTTGTATACAATCTTCATCGTCTGTCCCTGATGAAACTGATTGTAAGTAGAAATATCCTTGAAAATGTGGATGCTCTTATCATTGATCTTTACAATCTCATCCCCTGCCTGAAGCCCTGCCTCAGCTGCAGGCGTTCCTGCATTTACCGTTCCTATGACCGGTTTGTCTACACCGACAAAGCAGATAATAATGAATGCACCAATAAAGGCAAGAATAAAGTTAAATACCGGACCTGCGGCAATGACCGAGATCCTGCGCCACGGCGATTTGCTGTTGAAGCTTCCCTCTGACAGATCCTCTTTCTCATCTTCCCCCATCACACACGCACCGCCGATCGGCAGTATCTTCAGACAGTAGTCTGTATTTCCGATCTTTTTGTGTGCCAGTGTCGGCCCCATTCCGATCCAGAATTCATACACATTGATTCCATTAATCCTCGCCAGAAGAAAATGTCCCAGTTCATGGAAAAATACGATGAATCCAAAAAGTAAAATCGCCAGTACGATTCCCATTTGCTACCTCCTGCTTCTGATTCTGTCATACGTTTCCTGCTCTGTGTCCAGAATCTGTTCCACAGTCGGATTCGCAATTGTCTTATGTGCTTTCATGCAGTCTTCGATAATCTCTGTAATTTCCAGATATTTAATCTCCCGGTTCAGGAACTGGCTGACTGCAAGTTCATTTGCTGCGTTAAATACCGTTGGAAGTGTTCCACCGCATCGCCCTGCCTCGTAAGCAAGTGCAAGCCCGTAGAAGGTATCCATATCCGGCTTTTCAAAATCAAGGTGTCCGATACTCCAGAAATCCACACGTTCTCCCGGAAGAAATCTTCTTTCCGGATAATAAAGTGCATACTGGATCGGCAGCTTCATATCCGGAGTACCAAGCTGTGCGATCACGGCTCCGTCCACATACTCTACCATAGAATGGATCACACTCTGCGGCTGTACAACCACCTGCACATCATCAATATCCACATTAAAAAGCCATCTGGCTTCCATCACTTCCAGTCCTTTATTGACCATGGTCGAAGAATCGATCGTAATCTTACGTCCCATCGCCCAGTTCGGATGCTTTAAAGCATCTTCCACACGGATATTCAGAAGATCCTCCTGCTTCTTTCCACGGAACGGGCCACCGGATGCCGTAAGCAGGATCTTCTTCAATTCATTCTTTCCATGGCTTCCCTGCAGAGACTGGAAAATGGCACTGTGTTCACTGTCCACCGGAAGGATCTTCACACCACATTCCTTTGCAAGCGGCATAATGATATGCCCTGCCGTAACCAGTGTCTCTTTATTTGCAAGGGCAATATCCTTTCCGGCTTTGATCGCTGCAATTGTCGGACGAATGCCGATCATACCCACGATCGCCGTTACAAGGATCTCACTTTCCTCCATCGTGGCAATCTCCAGAAGTCCATCCATTCCGGAAACAACCTTTACATCTAGATCCCGGATCCGGCTTTTCAGTTCCTTTGCCTTCTCTTCTGTCCACATTGCCACAAGTTTTGGCTGGAATTCCCGGATCTGTTTTTCCAGAAGATCCACATTTGTTCCTGCCGCAAGCCCTGTCACTTCGATATCTTTGTTCTCACGGATCACCTCAAGTGTCTGGGTTCCGATCGAACCTGTTGAACCTAATATTGCTATTTTTTTCATTTGAATCCTCCTGTCAGATTACATCAGTGCAACTGCCAGATAATAAATCACCGGAGCCGTGAAGATCACACTGTCGAAACGGTCCAGGATTCCACCGTGTCCCGGAATCAGTTTTCCGTAATCCTTGATCTCATGATTTCTCTTGATCGCAGATGCTGCAAGATCCCCGATCATGGAAATGATTCCACCAACAAAACAGATCAGCGCATATTCGCCGACTCCTGCCGAAGCACCACCCCATTTATTGATTGCAAGAGCGTAAAGCGCGCCGAGAAGTGCTGCGCCTGCAAGTCCACCGATTCCGCCCTCTATGGATTTCTTCGGGCTGAGCTTCGGTGCCATCTTATGCTTTCCGATCAGTACACCCACACAGTACGCACAGGTATCACATCCCCAGGAACATAAAAATACAAGTCCCACGAGGAAAAGTCCGTCTTTCAACAGACGTGTCTGATAAATATAGGATAACATAATCGCCACATAAAATACGCCAAAGTACGCAGTCATTACCTGTTCAGACACATATTTCGGAAAGGCAAATACATAAACTGCCATTACAAGGATCAGCAAAATGATTGCAAACATCATCAGATCTTCTTTTTTCTGTGCACGGATCAGAAAATAATATGCAACTACACCTATATAACCTACGATTCCGAGTGGTGCTTTCTCAATCTTTACAACCTTGTAAAGCTCGGAAACTCCGATCAGACTGATGATCAGAAGTGTTGCAAACAATACATCCCCACCAAGGAAGATCGTTGCAAATGCAATGATAACCAGTACAATTCCGCTGAGTAATCTTGTCTTAAACATTTTCTTCGTCCTCCTTGATTCCGCCGTATCTTCTGTCTCTGCTATTATATTGCTCAATTGCTTTTTCTAATTCTTCTTTTGAAAAATCCGGCCACGGAACATCTGTAAAATAAAATTCTGTATAAGCAAGCTGCCATAACAAATAATTGGAAAGTCTGAGTTCTCCGCTGGTACGGATCAGAAGATCCGGATCCGGAATTCCATGTGTATCCAGATATCCTTCAAACAGTTCTTCTGTAATCTCTTCTGGTGCAAATCTGCCATCTGCACAGTCTTTTGTCATTTTTCGCATGGCACGGATCATCTCATCTCTGCTTCCATAATTGATCGCAATCTGGAAATTCAGTCCGTCATTATTTTTTGATGCCTCTTCCAGTTCCTTAATTCTGGTACGGATATCTTCATCCAGACCTGTCTTATCTCCGATCACACGGACACGCATCCGGTTCTTTTCCGCCGTCTTCAGACAGGTTTTCATATAGTTACGAAGAAGCTTCATCAGTGCATCCACTTCACTCTTCGGTCGACTCCAGTTCTCTGTGGAAAACGCATAGACCGTCAGATATTTGACACCCATCTTATAAGCAGCCTCACAGATCTTTTCCACATTCTTGCTGCCCTGCACATGCCCGTAGTTTCTCGGCATTCCCTTTGCTTTCGCCCATCGTCCGTTACCGTCAAGGATAATGGCTATATGCTGCGGTACATTCATCTTTTAACCCTCTCTTGATTGATACTAAATTTGCTGATATAAAAAAGGAAAAGAGGCGCCAAACATCTCGCCGCCCCTTATCTTTCCTTCTTATACTGTCATAACTTCTTTTGACTTTGCATCGACTGCTGCATCAACTTCCTTGATGTATTTGTCAGTCAGCTTCTGGATCTGATCTTCAAGATCCTGAATTTCATCCTCTGAAACGTCTGTGCCTTTCAGCTTCTTGAATGCATCATTTCCATCACGGCGGATGTTACGGATAGCGATTTTAGCATTTTCACCGACTTTTTTCACTTCTTTAGCCAACTCTTTACGTGTTTCTTCTGTAAGTGCTGGGATAACCAAGCGCACAACAGAACCATCGTTAGCTGGGTTAATACCAAGATCAGATTCGTTGATTGCACGTTCAATATCAGCGATTGAGCCTTTATCAAATGGTGAAATCAAAAGGACACGTGCTTCAGGAACAGTGATTGAAGCCAATTGGTTAAGTGGTGTTGGGGCACCATAGTATTCTACAGTGATACGGTCAAGAAGTGATGCATTGGCACGACCTGCACGGATAGATCCAAATTCACGAGCCAATGACTCGTGTGAGTGGGCGAAACGTTCTTTTGCTTTTTCAATAATTGCGTTTGTCATAAATTCTCTCTTTCTTATTTGTGTGATTCTGCTTTGTTAGATACAGTTGTTCCAATTTGTTCACCAAGATAACACGTTTGATGTTTCCTGGTTCGTTCATGTTGAAGACAACAAGGTCAATGTCATTATCCATTGAAAGGGTAGAAGCTGTGGCATCCATAATTTTCAAGCCACGTTTAATAACTTCCACGTGTGTCAATTCGTCAAATTTAACAGCATCAGCGTTTTTACGAGGGTCGTCATTGTAGACACCATCAACACCGTTTTTAGCCATAAGAATAGCATCAGCTTCGATTTCAGCTGCACGAAGAGCCGCTGTTGTGTCTGTTGAGAAGTATGGTGAACCAATACCTGCTGCAAAGATAACAATACGACCTTTTTCAAGGTGACGAAGGGCACGACCACGAATATAAGGCTCTGCCACAGATTTCATATCAATCGCTGTTTGAACACGCGTATCAACACCGAGTTGTTTCAAACTATCTGCCATAACAAGGGCATTCATAGTTGTTCCAAGCATTCCAGTATAGTCCGCTTGAACACGATCCATTCCTGCTTCAGCTGCAGGTTCCCCACGCCAAAGGTTACCACCACCGATAACTAGAGCAATTTGAATACCTGAATCCGCTACCTCAGCAATTTCTTTAGCCATAGCTTGGACAGTTGGAAGATCAATCCCAACACCTCGTTCACCAGCTAGAGCTTCACCTGAAAGCTTAATGAGGACACGTTTGTATTTTGGTTCTGCCATGATTTCTCCCTATTAACTATTTTGTTTTATGATTTAATTCTTAGCTGAGATTCATCTTTCCTAAGTCGTCAATTACCATCCTTTTAAGGTGGTTAAGGGGCTTATTCGAGCAACTCCTTTTTATGATTAGGATAGGAAAATGTTTTCTTTTTTTGCAAAGAAAACACTAAATCTTCATCCTTACTATTTTATCATAAATTAGGGTTTTCACCTAGTCAAATATTAAAAAAATATGTTTACAAGATGACCGTAAAGGTGATGGTGTCATTTTTATAAGAGGCAAAGATACGCCCCTTAAATAATTTGACCATACTTTGAGCCATGGACAGGCCAATGCCAAAACCTTTGTGTTCTCTGTTATTATGGGATTCTTCAATACGATAAAAACGCTCAAAAAACTTGCTATAGTCAACAGCCTTACCTTCTTTATAGGTGTTTGACACTTCTAAACGAGCCCGTTTTCGCGTTCTTCCAATCTGACGAAGTCTTACCGTAACTGTCCCTTCTGGATCACAATACTTGTTAGCATTATCCACAAGGAGAGTCACAAGTTCAAAGAGAGACTTCTCCTCTGCCTTTACATGAATATCCAGTGTGATGTCCATGACAAAAGATTTACCATCTCGAATGACAGGTCCCTTAAAGTCCTCTGCTGCATCCTCAGTAATATAGGAAAAATCCACATCTTGAAGAACAATATCCGGCTGCTCCTCCAGACGAGATAAAGCCACAAGAGAATTGATTAGAGTGGTCAAACGTGCCACCTGGTCATTCGTTGACTTGGTCCATTCGTTCTCTCCAGTCATGAGTTCCTGTAGCTCCGTATTGGCAGAAATAATGGCCAATGGTGTCTTTAATTCATGACTAGCATTGGTAATAAAACGTCGCTGCTTTTCGTAGTTTCGAATGAAGGGACGAATGACGATTCCTGATAAGGCACTGACAATGACGACAAAAAAGATAAACCCAAACATTGATAGAAGGATAGAAAGACTGAGCAAGGCTTGGGAAGAATTGTAATAAGAGGTCGTGTCCAGGAAGACCACAAGAATCTTATTTTTGCTGACTTTGCTAACCTGATAACTCAGATTGATATTTTTTTCTCTAATTGTTCCAAGAGTATTCGTCATACGGCTAGCTGCAAGTGCATAGCTAACAGCTTCTTCATCATCTATTAAAGAAGTATGGCTGGTATCCTGACTGACCACTTTATCACCAGATAAGGTCACACTGAAAAAACGAAAACTATCCAATGGAATTTCATGCCCTTGATTGGTCTCAATTTTTTTAGTTTTTCCGAAACTACCATTATTTTCTGTAAGCGTGTTGAGAACCTTACTAATTTCCTGTTCTGTCTGAAAGGACCTCACAGTATTGATGATTCCCACTGTAAAAACCAAGATAAAGAGAATAGCCAAGGAAGCAATCGTAATAAATTGAAGTCGTAAACGTCTAAACATGCACTACTCCTCTCTAATTGGCAAGAAGGCAAAAGTCACCACCCTTTTCACCAAGAATACTGATATCAGCCTGGATGGCTTGCAACTTCTGACGCAAATAGGAAATATAGACCCAGACAATCGATTCGTCCACATCTTCCTCATCATCCCAGATGGTCTTAAAAAGGTGCTCAGTCGTTAATTTCTTGGCAGGATTGAGCATGAAGTGAGCCAATAACTTGGTCTCACGACTTGAAAGTCGAATAGAATTCCCAGCAACTAACTCT
>ENA-OOWV01000605-OOWV01000605.1-human-gut-metagenome-genome-assembly--contig:-NODE-605-length-27323-cov-4.167559_pt1 | contig 27323 bp, 32 predicted proteins | sample MGYA00241584_ERZ501337 | MGnify/ENA primary metagenome ERZ501337 (study PRJEB25962, sample SAMEA2042744) | human gut metagenome | biome: human gut; feature: human-associated habitat; material: faeces... | reverse complement strand
CTTCACTTCACATTATATAACAATTGTGAACTTAATTATATTATACAAAGTATTCAATTATTTTCCAATTATAAAATGATTTCATTAATCACAAAGTTAGCTAACATAGCCTATTTTTATAAGTACAGGCATTTTTTAAACTCTAAATGAATAATATGAACTGTAAAGATGAATACGAGCAGTTCATAATTCATCAAGAATTTAAATCAAACAAAGCTATTTTGGACTAATTAATCTTATAAGGCACAAGCTCTGCTTGTGATTTTTTAATGTAAAAAAATTTTACATTAAGCCAATAAAACAAAAAAAGGTGACTAACCTAGTCACTATTTTTTATATAAAAAAAGAGCCAATAGGCTCTTAGAATGGTTGGTCATCATCTTCAACGTCAGCAATTTCAACTTGTTCAACAACTTCTTCTTTTTTCTTTGTTTTAGATTTTCTAGTTGTTTTCTTAGGCTCTTCATCTACCAATAAAGCTCCTACTACTTTTATAGCTTCTACGATAGCTTCAGAAGAGCTACAATTTAATTTTTCAGCTAAATCATCTATTGCTTTAACAGTTGAAGTAGGTAAACTGTAATTTTTTCTTTCTCTAGGCTCCTTTTCTTTAGACTTCATTACTATCTTTCCACCCTTTAATTCTAGTTGTTTTTTACTCATTTTTATCACTTCTCCTTTGCTTAAAAATTTTATTTTCATGAGTTATATACTATATTATACGATATTTTCACAAATTTTATAAGTATTTTTTGTGTGCAACTACATTATTTTTGTAGTTACTTATTTTTATTGCGTTTTTTCTATACTTAAATTATATACTTATTTTTTATGCGTGTCAATATTATTCAATTATTTTACTTAACTTTTTTAATTAATTTTATTGTGTATTTTTATACACAATATTTTTACACAACTTTATTATGTTTCTATTTTTTCAATTTTTCGCAATATTTTTACTTATTTTTAATACACAATTTTATTGTGTATTAAATTTTGTTTTTTATTATTTTTTTGATATAATACAAATTTGTTATAATATATTTTTTACATATTTAGGAGGCTTTATAATGAAGTTATCAACAAGAATTATGGCAGCACTGGTGCTTGGCGTTGTTGCCGGGCTGCTGCTTGGCGCAGACGGGGCCGAATTTGCCAAAACGTGGATTGCCCCCTTCGGCGCTATTTTTATGAACATGATTAAAATGACAATCGTGCCGATGGTTTTTGCTTCACTAGTTATGGGCATGTGCAGCCTGGGCGATATTAAAAAAATCCGCCGCATCGGTATGAAAACCGTTATTTACTACCTTGTAACAACAGCCTTTGCCATTGTGCTGGGCCTTATTTTGGGCAGCGTAATTGAGCCGGGCGCAGGCATGAACCTGCCCGCCGAAGGGCTTGTTGCATCCGCCAAAGACGCACCGCCTTTAATGCAGGTTATTGTTAATATTTTCCCCACCAACCCGATAGAATCCATGCTGAAGGCAGATATGCTGCAAATTATCGTTTTTGCACTGTTCCTCGGCCTTGGCATTTCCATGGTTGGCGAACCTGCCGATACTTTTAAAAACACCATCAACGGCCTTGCCGAAGTATCTTACAAAATTGTAGGCATTATTATGGACTTTGCCCCCATCGGCGTATTCGGTCTGATTACCCCGGTAGTTGCTTCCAACGGCCCGGCCGTGCTGCTGCCGCTGTTAAAAGTTATCGTTGCCGTCTACCTTGGCTGCTTTTTGCACGCTGTATTTGTATATGGCGGCATGCTGAAAGTTATCGGCAAATTCAGCCCGCTTAAATTCTTTAAAGGCCTTGCACCGGCGCAGCTGCTTGCTTTTACAAGCTGCTCGTCCAACGGTACTTTACCGGTAAACCTTGCCTGCGTGCAGAAAATGGGCGTTTCCAAAGAAGTTTCCAGCTTTGTGCTGCCGCTCGGCGCAACCATTAATATGGACGGCACCGCAGTTTACCAGGGCGTATGCGCTTTGTTTGTTGCCCAGCTTTACGGCGTAGACCTTAACTCTGCCCAGATGCTTACCATCGTGCTTACCGGCACACTGGCATCTATCGGCACAGCAGGCGTACCGGGCGCAGGTTTCATCATGCTTACCATGATTTTAACCGCCGTTGGCCTGCCGCTTGAAGGCTCTGCCCTTATCGCCGGTATCGACCGTATCCTTGATATGCCGCGTACCTGCGTTAACATCACCGGTGACGCTGTAGTTTCCTTCCTTGTAGACAAGGGCGAAAAAGATATTGAAGCACGCACCGGCGTTAAATTGGTACATTAATACAGCAAGTTAAAAATTCAGGCATGGATTTTTCGTCCATGCCTTTTTGTTTGCAGGCAAAATTTTTATCCGCAGCGGCGGCAGGCTTTTTGCTGCGCACGGCGAAGTATTACAGCAGCAATAATTTTTACGATTGTGAGGTGTAATTATGAAACAGGGTTATTTTAATACGGCCGACAGTGCCCATTTGTATTACGAAGTGCGCGGCACCGGGCGCCCGCTGGTGTTAATTCACGGCTGGCAGTGCTCGCACGTATTCTGGCAGCGCAACGTGGATGAACTTGCCAGGGATTTTACCGTTGTTACGCTGGACCTGCGCGGGCACGGCAACTCCTCCAAAGGGCTGCACGGCATTACCATTAAACAGTTTGCCTGTGATGTTTATGACTTAATTAACTACCTCGATTTAAAAGACGCCGTTGTTATGGGCTGGTCCATGGGCGGGCCGATTGTGCTTTCGTATTTTGACCAGTTCGGGCAGGAACAGATTAAAGGCCTCGGCCTGATTGACATGACGCCGTTCCCCTTCAGCCCCGAACCGTGGAATACGCAGGGGCTGCACGGCTACAATATGGACGGCTTTAACGTTATTGCCCAGCGCCTTGCGTATGACCGCGAAGCATATTTTGAAACCTTTGCCAATAATATTTTTAAAGACGGCAAACGCCCTGCCGGAACAGACTGGGTAATTGAGGAATTCAGAAAACTGCCGCCATGGATTTCGGCAGCAATTTATTCGGATTACCTTTCCAGCGATTTTACGGGTGTACTGCCCACCATTGACGTGCCCGTAATTGTTATGAACGCCGACGGCCCGGTATTTACCGCAGGCATTAAACAGGGGCAGCACATTGCAGCGCAGCTTCCTTACGGCCAGTTTGAAGCCTTTACGGAAAGCGGGCATATGCTGTTTTATGAAGAAGCAGCTAAATTTAACGCATTAGTGCGCTATTTTGTTACTAAATGCAACGCATAGGAGGTTAGCGGCAGCGCCGCAGATTGATAATGAAATTAGTTTTACAGCGTGTTAAAAAAGGCAGTGTTGCCATTGACGGAAAAATTAAAGGCAGCATTGGCTGCGGCTTTGTTGCACTTGTGGGCTTTGGCCCGAATGATGACAGCAGCGTTTTGGCGCCCATGGCAGATAAAATGCTGAACCTGCGTGTTTTTGAAGATGACGCGGGCAAAATGAATTTAAGTTTGCTGGATGTAGGCGGCAGCGTGCTTTCCATATCACAGTTTACGCTGTACGCCTCCTGCCGCCATGGCAGGCGTCCCAGTTTCAGCGGCGCGGCAGAACCGGGGCTTGCTTCCCGCCTGTATGATGAATTTAACGCCATTACCGCCGCTAAAGGAGTGGACGTGCAAACCGGCGAATTTGGTGCGGAAATGCTGGTAGAAATACACAACGACGGGCCTGTTACCATAATTTTAGACAGCGATACCGATTTGGCAAAAACAAAATAAATACGCAGCAAAAAGAGGGTATACCGCAAAGGATATGCCCTCTTTTATTTATGCCTGCAAGTATTTTATGTCAAGCTGGCGGCAGCACCAGCAGCAGCGTGCCTATAACAAGGCACAGCAGCCCGAATGTGCTTCTGACCGTTAATTTTTCGCCAAAAAGCGCCCCTGCCCGCCTGTACTTTAAGCTATATTGTGGCGCGCCGCTTCGGCAAATTCCGGGTTATCGTAAATATTGCCGATAACCGTAAAGCCGTTGCCGTTGGCGCGCAGGTTATCCAGAAACTGCACGGCATTAATGGTAAAAATACCGTCGGCAGCCACCCTGAACCCTTCATGGGTTTCTTCAATAAGCATAACATCATGCGCGCAGGCGTTGTCTGAAGTCTGCTTTTTGGCAACCGGTACATTAAACCGTACATAATCACCTGCAAACACTGGCATGCCTTCGCTGTCTTCCACGCCGGTGCAAAGCCCCAGCGTATTTCTTTCAATGCCTACGGTTTCAATAAGATGCCCTTTTATATCAACACCATCCACTTTTTTACTCATCTCGCAGATAGCAGCGTCGTCCGGAATCATGCACGCTCCGTCCAGCAGCGGCAGGTAAATTCCGTAAACCCAGCTGCCGTTGTCAGTTCTTTTGGCGCGGTAAAAATTATCCATGACTGTCCCCCATTCACAAACAAATTTAAGTTATCTTTTTACGCTTTTATTGTAACGGCAAAAGCTGAAATTTATATTAAAACAATGTTAAGTTTTGGCTGTCAGGCGCTTTTTAAAATATACCAGCCGCCTTTTTCGCCGGTTACCAGCCATTTGCCGTTACTGCCGTTTAAAAATTTCCCGGCCTCGTTCTTTTTTACCAAAAGCAGCTGCCCGCGCCAGCCGAACGAGTTAATGCCTTCAAAGGGCATTACGTTTTTTACCTTCCAGCTGTACGCTTTGGGCGCAAAGTTTGCCAGGTCTTCATCGGGCACCAGCTTAATAATTTTTTTGCCGGAATAGAACACTGCCGACGTGGAATATTTGCCGTACACGCCAATTTCATCAACCGCACGGTAGCTCTGCGCAAGTTCCAGCCCAATTTCCTTATCGGAACGCAGGCTGCTGAACGGCACAGCAACTTCGTTAATAAGCAGCAGGTTAAAAGCAAGCGCCGTTACGGCGATAACGCCTGCGGCCGTAAGCCCGTTTTCAAGGCTGATGCTTATCCAGCTGATGCCGATAACGGCAAGCACCGCCGCGCCGATTAAAATTACCGTACCAATGCTGATGATACTGTTCCACCAGCACCACAGCGCGCCGCCAAACAGGGCAATGTAAATAAGGTCGCGCACAATTAAAGTGCCTGCCGTTACGGCGTTCCACTTCTTTTCCGAAAGGTATTTACCCAAAAGCAATGCCAGAGGAAACAGCATTGGGTAGGTATAAGTTAAATACTTGGTTGCCATGTTCTGGAAGAAAAAGAACACCGTTGCCGCCCAGATGAGCAGAAAACCAGTTTTTTCATCCGGCCTGCGCCATTTGCCGTCTTCCCGCAGGGCGCGCCACAAAAAGCGCGGCAGCCGCCCGCTCCACGGAAAGTGCCAGAAGCAGCACCAGAGTATAATAGTAAAACACATTATCGCGCGGATGTTCGGAAACAATGGCGCGCAAAAAATTATGCGTGCCGAAGAACTGGTCTATAAACGCGCTGCCATGCAGGTTATACATTGCCACATACCACGGTGCGGCAATTAAAAAGAACAACAGCCCGCCGCTGAAAACCTTCATGTTTTTAATTTCGCACCAGCCGCGGGTAAAAACCAGAAACAGCACCATAATAAGGCCCGGCAGCAAAAACCCGATTGGCCCTTTGGTTAAGGTTGCCAGCGCCATGCCTATATACATGCCGTAATAGTAATTTTTCTGCTGCGTGCTGTACCCAAGGTAGAAAAACACCAGCGCCATGCTGAAAAAGAAAAACAGCGTGCTGTCGGTAATAACCTATTTGCTGATGAGGAAAAACTCCGTGCTGGTCATTAAAATAACGCCGCTCCAGAACGCAGTTTTTTCGCCGTAAAGTTTTTTGGCGGCGTAAACCAGCAGCCCAAGCCCTGCCATGCCAAACAGCGCAGGGAAAAAGCGTGCGGCAAATTCGTTAAAGCCAAAAATTTTAAAACCTGCCGCCGTAAGCCAGTAAAAAAATACCGGCTTGTCATACCAGTAATTGCCGTAAATCTGCGGCGAAATCCAGTCGCCGCTCAAAACCATTTCTTTGGCCGTCAGCGCATAGTTCGATTCCACGGAATCGGTAATCCACAGCTGCCCGTTGCCAAAAAACAAAAGCAGCGCCGCCAGGCCCCAAAATAACCACCATCCATAACGTCTCATAAAAAATCAACTCCCTAACTTCAGCTTGTCTTAATTGTACTTAAAGCCAATTAAACAAAACTGAAACAGGGAGTTAGTTATATGAAACCAATCTTAAATTTCAGCGGTACAACGGCAAACGTACCGTAAAAATGCTTCCGTGCGGGCTGCGCGGCTTAACGCTTACCGTTCCGCCGTGGCGCACCACAATTATGCGGGCAATGTTAAGCCCAAGCCCAAATCCGCCTGCCGCACGCGAACGTGCCTTATCGACGCGGTAAAAGCGTTCAAAAATTTTCTGCGCGTCGCTTTCGCTGATGCCTATGCCTTCATCCATTACTTTTATAACGGCGTGCATGGAATCGGCGTCAACCGTAACCGTGATTGTGCCGCTTTCCGAATACTTAATGGCATTATCGATAAAAATTATAAGCAGCTGCTCCATTTTATTCTTATCGCCAAGTATGAACACCTGCGGCGCGTCACCGGCAGCATATTCCAGCCCCAGCCCTTTTTTGGCTGCCAGCGGGCGCATTTTATTGCATACCTTAACGGCAACCTCCGTTAAATCTACCTTGGCACGGGCCAGCGGCGTATTTTCTTCGTCGCCGCGCGCCAAAGTCAATAACGCTTCAATAAGCCTCGTCATATACTTTGTTTCGTGCTGCATATCGCGCAGAACCTCCTGCGCAAAGCCGCTCAGCTTGCTTTCATCGTCATTTTGCAAACTTTCCACGCCAAGGCTCAGCACAGTAAGCGGCGTGCGCAGTTCATGCGAAGCGTCGGCGGCAAATTCATGCTCGCGCGCAAATAAAATTTCCAGCGGCTTAATGTTTTTGGCAGCCATATAATAGCCGCCGCCTGCCGCCAGCATAATGCACACCGCACACAGCAAAAACAAAAAGTACATGCCGTCCACGGCCATGTCGTAATAATCTTCCAAATTTAAAAAGGTGTACAGGCGTGCCTGAATCTGCCCGTTTTCCCAAAAAGTACAGCCGCCTGCCAGAAAGAAGTGCAAGGTGCCATTTTTATCCCTGAAATACAGCAGCTCCGTTTCGTTCTCAGGCTCTGGCCACGATGCACGGATTGCGGTTAATGCCGCTGCGTAAGGGCTGTCCGTCATCTGGTCAATAATGATATTGCCGTCAGCGTCATACATCAGCGACATCATTTCGCCTTTTTTTACAAGCGCCGGGTCTACCGGCAGTTCGCCGCTGCCAATCCATTCGCGCCATTCGTCGTAAATATCGGCAATAAGCATATCCTTTTCCGTTCTTAAAACGGAAATACAGCCGATAGCCACCGTTACTGCAACGACAAACACCATTATTAAACTGAAAATACCTGTATAAATAAGGGTCAGGCGTTTTTTTAATTTATCGAACATTATCGTCTGCCTCTGCCAGATACCCAACGCCGCGGATGGTTTTTATAAGTGTTTCGCCCTTTATTTCCTTAAGCTTGCGCCTTAACGCGCCAATATGCACATCAAGGTTGTTTTCTGTAATATCGCTTTCAATGCCCCAGACACGTTCCAAAATTACGTCGCGCGGAATTATTTTGCCTGCGTTGCGCAAAAGCAGTTCTATCAGCTTAAATTCGCGCGGGCGCAGCTGCACTTTGCTGCCGCCGTAGCTGATTGTATAATCGCCGCTGTTTAAAACAAAGCCCTTGTACTCAACATTTTCTTCCATGTAGCTGCCCTGGCGGCGTACCAGCGCATTTAAACGCGCCAGAAGTTCGGCAACGGCAAAAGGCTTTACCAGATAATCGTCCGCACCGGCGTTAAGCCCGTTTACCTTGTCGTCCAAGCTGTCGCGCGCGGTAAGCATTAAAATTTTGCCCTGATAGTCTTCGCTGCGCAAAACACTGCACAGTTTCATGCCGCTCATGCCCGGCATCATCCAGTCCAGCACCAAAACGTCATAACCGTCGGCATAACATTCGTCATATGCCGATTCGCCGTTTGTAACCCATTTTACATTGATGCCGTTTTTGCTTAAAATTGTTTTCAGCATTTTTCCGAGGCGCAAATCATCTTCGGCAAGTAAAATTTTCATTATATATCACCTGCTTTTTATAAGCACTATAACCATATAATCTTAAAATAAACTGAAATAAACCTTAATTTGGCGTTTTTAACGGCATTTGCTTTTACGCAGCTGTAATTTTTGTGTTTTAACGCCGTTATACCTTTATTATAACGGCAAAAAAGCCCCCGGTAAACACTAAAGCCCCGCCAAAAGGCAGGGCTTTGATTATTTCAGCAGCGCTTTTACTTCGTCCGCACTGATGGTTATAAACTTTTTAACGGTATACAGGTTTTCGCGCCCACGGCATTCCCAGAACATGGCAACATCAAAATCTGGCAGGCCGTTTACGGCTTCTTTAAGGTTTGCACCGTGCATGGGCGTAAGCTCAAATTTGGCAGTCATGGTTTTATTGCCGCCCTTGGGCATTACCAGCGCTTCAAAATAATCGTCGTCGCGCGGTACGTCCTTTAAGTTAATTTTTCCGCGGATAAGCGCTTTGTCGTACTGCTCCTGCGGCAGGTAAATACGCATAAAAGCGTCAAGCACAAGCCCTTCGTCGCCGCCTTCGTTGGTAAACGGCACGTCAACGCTGAAGCAAAGTTTATTGTCGGTTTTATCCGTAAGTTCCGCTTTGGTGCGGTTTTTAACATCAAATACAAATCTGTGTTTGGGCTGCATCATAATAAATACTGCCACAGCTACAACGCCCAGCAGGAACAGCCCGGCGATAATTTCAATTACAAACAGCATCACAAGCCCTCCTTATTTGGCGTAATTTTTAATAATAACAACAGGTGTTTTCTGGCTGCCGTTGCCGAACGGGTTGTCAATTAAAATTTTGGCAACCTTGTCGGGGTCAACGCCTTCGCTCCAGCCAAGCACCGCAGCACGCTTAAGGTCATTAACGTCGGCAATGGCCGCACCGTAAGCGCCGGTGGCTTTTTTAATGCTTTCGCTTACTTTATGGGGTTCAAACGGGCCGTAAACAATGTGCTTGTCGTACGGCGGCATAGTGCCGGTAACGTCGTCAATCAGGCGTGCCTGGTAGCCCGCCATCTGGTAGAACACGCCGCGTTTGCCAACGCATTTGGCGGCAAAGCCGCAGATAACGGCAATAATTACTTTCATTGCGCCTTCGGCATCCAAAAGAGCCTGCATGCTGTACCAGCCGCTGATGCTGCCTTTTGCAGGGAACAAATGGCACAGAGTTTTAGCTAAAAAGCCGGGTTTAAAATCTTCGCAGCGTTTGGCGCCGTCCTGCGTAATGGCAACAACGCTTTCTGCCGCGCACACAACGTCATGCGGGCCTATTTTGTCTTTGCCGTATTCCAAAATGGCGTCAACTATATTATCGTGGTGCGTCAAAATACGTGTCGGCACCGGTATAATTTCATATTTTGCTTCCATCAGTGTTTCTCCTCTGCCTGCTCTTTTTGGTAAAAAGCATTAATTCTGTCATAAAAATCGCCGCTAAGGCGGATAATATGCCCGTTATTATCGGTAAACACATTGCGCGAGCAGCCTTCTGCCAAGAGTGCGCCGTCTTTTTTGCGGATGATGCGGTAAGTAAAATCCATTTTGGCACGGCTGAAAGCGGTCATTTCTGCGCAAATTTCAATTTCATCATCATACAGCGCCGATTCTTTATAATTGGCTTCTACATGAGTAATAGGAAAAATTATGTTGGCGTTCATAAGCTCCCACAGCTCCACGCCGGCAGCGCGCAGCCAGGCCACACGCCCCATCTCAAACCAGCGGAAGTAGTTGCTGTGATGCACAACGCCCATCATATCAGTTTCTACATAACGTACACGGTCACAAATGCTTACCATATAAACGCTCCTTATATTTCAGTTATTTCAAATTCATCTTACAGATATTTTATTATACCACTGTTAAATTTAAGGTGCAATTATGCAGTGTATTAAAAAATTTACTTATGATCAATTAACCGCTTCTTTTCTTTGTATAAAGCAAAATCTGTACTTTACTTCATTATATGTTTTTCATCTGGCTCAGGCAAAATTAAAAACCGGGAGCAATATCTCCCGGTTTTTATGCCCATGTTTTATAAGGCAGCAATAGTTTTACGTTTTATTACAGCGCAGCAAAATTTATTTTACAATTACAACCGGTACTTTGGCATAGTGTACAATGTGGTTGCTTACACTGCCAAGCAGCAGTTCCTTAATGCCGGAAAGGCCTCTGGAACCCATAACTATCATACCGGCACCGGATTTTTCGGCTGCACTCAAAATCATTTCAGGCGGATAGCCAACCTGGTATTCATATTCTGCTTCAACGGAACCGCCGATACGTTCTTTAGCCTGAGCCAAAAGTTTGTCGCCCAAATCATCCAGGCCGGAAACTTCTGTTGCCAGCATCGGGTCGTCCATATCATACATGGCAAGCAAAGCGCCGCTGTCGCTGGGTTTTAAAGCCGTATAAACAAACAGGCTGCATTTCATGCCTTTTGCAAGTTCTGCTGCGTAATCAAGTGCTTTCCATGCGTGTTCACTGCCGTCAATTGCAACAAAAATCTTTTTCATAGTAAATGCCTCCTTTAAAAAGGTACAGCGCTTTTAATCCCCCAACAGGACAACTCCTGTTTTCACTTATAATGTAACACCATTTCATATTTTTGTCAAAAAAATAAAAAGAAAATATTTGTACTTTTAATTTTGCATAAAGTGTTTTCAAAAGGATTTACCAGATATAATATTCTGCAATTTTTACCTATAAAAACAAAACAGGCGCGGATAAAATCCACGCCTTAATTTTTTATTGGAGCCACAAACAGGACTCGAACCTGCGACCCTCTCATTACGAATGAGATGCTCTACCAACTGAGCTATTGTGGCTTAACGGCAATATTATAATATAAACACTGCTTAATTGGCAAGCAGTATTTTAAATTATTCAGCAGCTTTTTCTGCTTCAACCAGTTTTTTGGGTTTGCGGCCGCGGCGTTTCGGTTCGCCTGCATAGCCGTTCTTTTTAACTACTTTTATAAGTTCGGTAATAAAATGCAGTTCCTGGGCAGAGCAGTCTTTTAAGAGGTCAGCCAGCTCATTCTGGAAGATTTTTTCGCTGCGTTTAATGTTATCGCACAAAAGTTCATCCACCGATACATCAAGTACATTAGCCAAATGAATAATGGTCGGTAATCCCAGTTTGGTATTGCCGGTTTCAATGTTGCTGATATGAGGGGTGGACAGACCAATGAGATTGGCGATGTAGCCCTGAGTAACGCCTTTACGTGCACGCGCAGCTTTAATTCTTACCCCAATCGCTTTGTAATTGATATCCATATTCCCAACTCCTTTGTATTTAATTCCGACACGTACCTTCTATCAGGATAAACATGTGGTTTAAATTTAAGTAAAATAGTAATTCTTAAAGCTTATTACATTATACCCTAATATTTACCATTAGGCAATGGTTAAATTAATAAATTTATAAATTTGTTGTAATATTTTATTTTTTAGGTATAGAAAGCAGTATAACGGTAATAATGATACAGGCCATGCCGATTAAATCTACCGCCGTAAGCGGAGTTTTAAGCCACAGCACAACGGCTATAATTGACGCCAGCGGCTCTGCGCAGCTGATAAGGCTTGCTTTGGTAGAGCCTACAACTTTAAGCCCCACCAAAAACAGCGAATAGCTTAAAACAGTAGCGCCGATAACAAGATAAATAAAGGCAATTACCGCGCCGGTATCCCAGCTGCCGGTAGGTTCAAACGGGTTTACAAAAAAGCACAAAAGTGTGCCCGAAAGAAGCTGCCCCCAGCCAACCACCAGCGTGGTGCTGAATTCTTGCAGAAGGCGCATGGGCTGCACCGTATAAAACGCCAGCGATACGGCCGATATCAGGCCGATTACCAAAGCCTCCGGCGACAGCACTACATTATTGATATCGCCGTGGGTGGATATTAAAAACACGCCCACAAGTGCAAAAATAATGCCTAAAAATTCGCGTCCTTCCGGCAGGCGGCGGCTTTTAAAACTCATCCACAGCATAACAAACACCGGCGAAGTGTATTGCATCACCGTTGCCGTTGCCGCGTTGCACAGCGAAATGGTATAGTAAAAACCAAACTGCGCACCCAAAAGCCCCAAAAAGCTGAAGGCGAGCTGGTCTTTAGTATCGCGCTTATCCGCAAAAATGCGGAAAATATTTTCGCCGCGCAAAAGCAGATAACCTAAAAAAATGAACCCTGCCAGCACCTGCCGCACCGCAATAAGCCACGGTGCCGTAACGCTGTGAAACTGGTACAAAAACTGCCCGCATACGCCGCCCAGCCCCCAGGCCGCTGCCGACAGCAGAATTAATATGACGCCGCTTTTAAATGACAAGTTTAATCTCCTTAACTCTCATAACTATATTATAAAACAAATTGTGCCGAATTACAAAAAACTGCACTGCAAAAGTTACTTGCCATAACCCTTGCGGTGCAGTTTGTTATGCCGTTAATAATACTTTATTACAAAAGATACAGCCAGGTAAGCAGCAGGAAGGTTGGGATTAAAATGCAGCCGGACCATAACAGGTAGCCGAAGAAGGTAGGCATTTTCAGCCCGCGTTCCTGCACAATGGAAAGCACCATAAAGTTAGGCGCGTTACCGATATAGCTGTTGGCACCCATAAATACCGCGCCCATGGAAATAGCCATTAAAGTTTTGGCACCTTCCGTCATCAGCACCTGAGCTTCGCCGCCTGCCATGTTAAAGAATGCAAGGTAGGTAGGAGCGTTGTCGAGGAAGCTGGAAAGCGCGCCGGTCATCCAGAAGTACATGGCGTTGTTGGCACTGCCGTCGGGGTTGGTAACAAGCGCAACAACCGGGGCAAAAGCACCGTCAAGCCCTGCACGCAGCATTTCAAGCACCGGCACAATGGTAACAAAAATGCCAAAGAACAATTTGCCTACTTCCAGAATCGGGTCCCAGCCAAACTGGTTTGCTTCGCGCACTTCTTTGCTAGTTAATTTAAGCGACAAGCCTGCGGCGATAAGGAAAATAACATCGCGCAGCACGCCTTCACCGGCAAGATGCACGCCCAAAATTTCAAAGGAAACACCGCTGTGCCATATACCTGCCATTAAAACGGCACTTACGATAACGGCGAGCAGTAAAAAGTTAATTTTGCCGTCGATGCCGAACGGTTCTTTCGGATAGTGGGATTCTTTTTCAAGGAATTCTTCTTTTTCTTTATTAAAGAGAATGGTATCGGCAATGAAATAAATGAGGAGCAAAAGGCCTACTGCTGTTGCCATCGGCACAATTAAATGATCGGTAGTCCAGAAGAACTCGACACCGCGCAAAAAGCCCAAAAACAGCGGCGGGTCGCCCAAAGGCGTAAGCGAGCCTGCAATGTTTGCCACAATAAAAATGAAGAACACAAAAGTGTGCATATCGTAACGCCTGTGCGCATTGGCCGCAATAAGCGGACGGATTAACAGCATGGCCGCGCCGGTGGTGCCCATGATGTTGGCGCATACAGCGCCCAGCGCCAGAAACGCAGTGTTAACCGCCGGGCGCCCGATAAAGCTTGAACGGATATGAATGCCGCCCGCAACCGTATACAGCGAGCCGACGAAAATGATAAACGGAATATAATCGGCAATAAGCGCATGTGCGATGGAGTTAACCGCCACACCGCCGCCGTAGGAAATGAACATCGGCACGGCACACGCCAGAGCCCAGAAAACTGCTACCTTGCCAAAATGATGATGCCAGAAATTTGGCACAACCAGCGGACAGATTGCAATACATAAAAGCACGCCTATAAAGGGCACGGCCCACACAAATGACAGTTCGCCGCCGTTAAGCCCCGCCGCAAATGCGGGCTGCGGCAGCATCATGGTGCTGAATGCAGCCAGTGCAGCCAGATTATTGCGCTTAAACATTAAAACCACTCCCCACAAATTTATTAAACCAGCGTATTAATAACAATACTGGTATATATTTAGACAAAATTTTATAAAATCCTGCATATAGCTTATGTATACAATCAGCTTTACAGCAGGCTTATTTGTTCAAAAGTGCTTCTTTCCATGTCAAGCATCCGCTCCGCAATGGCTTTGCCGCGGTTTAACTCGGCCGTAAAGCAAACCCTGCTGCGCCCCGTGCCCTGCATTTTTAAAAGCCCTGCGCGTTCCAGAAAAATTCTTGCCTGTAAGGCGGTTGCTTCCGCCGGGTCTAAAACCGTAACGCTTTCGCCGAAGCCTTTTTCAATTTCCGCACGGATAAACGGGTAATGCGTGCAGGATAAAAGCACCGTATCAACACCGGCCTCCTTCAGCGGCGCAGAATACCTCGCAACGGCGTCTTCAATTGCCGCCCCGCTGAACACGCCCTGCTCAATCAGCGGCACAAAATCGGGGCAGCCCTGCGCAAAAACTTCCGCGTCTGCGTCAAGCGCGTTAACGGCAGCCTTGTGCGCGCCGCTTGCCACGGTAAAAGGCGTGGCCATTACGCCGATTTTTTTGTTTTTGGTTACGCCAAGCGCCAGCTCCGCGCCCTTGCTCATGCCAACAACGTCAAACGCATAACCGTTTCTGATGCTTTCCGTTCCCAAAACGGTAATGGTGTTGCAGGCCACAACCAAAAGTTTAATGCCCGCGTTGTCAAGATAATCCGTCAGGTCATGCACCATGGCGCGAATTTCCATTTCCGGGCGCTGCCCGTAAGGTGTGCGCGCCGTATCGCCGATATATAAAAAATCCTCGTGCGGCAGCGCCTGCTGCAAAACTTTCAGCACACTCAGCCCGCCCACGCCGGAATCGATAACGCCTAGCGGCAAATTTTTATCCATTATATCTCCCCCAAAGCAAAATAAAATCATAGCTCTATTATAGCCCTTTTGCCTGCAATTTTATACAAAAAATTTTTATAAAAGGCATATTTTATTAAGCCAAAGATATTTTGTAATATTTTTAACAGTTTGCCGTATTTCTTTCATCAAAAACAAATTCAACGCGTCTTGCCATGCGGCAAATAATCTCAAGCGCAAAAACGCTCCTTATGCTATAATAAACTCAAACCAACCTTTAAATTAAGAGGATTTTAACATGCCGCAGCAAACCGGTTCCGCCCGCAGCTATGAACTGCTTTTAATAGCCGTTATCGCCGCAAGGGCAACAAGCTTTATTTTCAGCAAAATGATTTTGGAAAGCCTTGCGCCTTTTAACCTTTTGGCAGTGCGTTTTATAATTGCCTTTGTGCTTCTGGCGCTTATTTTTAACAAAGCAGTGCGCAGCCTCGCCGCGCGCGATTTACTTGCGGGCACAGTTATTGGCACAGCCTTTTTTATTACCATGGCGTGTGAGATGATTGCCCTGACTCAGGCGGCATCGTCGCTTGTATCACTATTGGAAAACTGCGCCATTATTTTTGTGCCGCTGCTTGAAATTCTTTTATATAAAAAACTGCCCGGCAAACTCACAGTAATCAGCACCGGCATGGCCATGCTTGGCGTTGTGCTTCTGGCACTGGGCCAGGGAGAGTTAAGCGGCGGCTTTACCTGGGGGCTTGCAGCAGGCCTTTGTTATGCGGCGGCAATAATTGTAACGGAGCGCCTTTCACACGGCAGCACCGCCACGCTTGGCATAGGCATAGTGCAGGTTGGCACCATGGGCGTGCTTTCGTTTTTGGCCATGCTGCTTACGGAAACGCCTCAGCTGCCGCAGTCCGGCTCGCAATGGCTGATGCTTGCCATGCTTATAATAGTATGCACCGGCTTTGGCTTTACCTTGCAGCCCATGGCGCAAAGCCATGTCAGCGCCGCACGCGCAGGATTGTTCTGCGCCGTAAGCCCTGCCATAGCCGCACTTTTAGGCGTAACTGTATTAGGCGAACCCTTCGGCACGCTTGACGTTTTGGGGCTCGTTTTAATACTCGCCAGCATTGTTATGCCTTATGTAAAGGATTAATTATGATTACTTCACAAATACAGGCAACTTTACCCTACAATATAAAAATCATATGGCAAGCTGTTACCGACATAAAAAACTACCAGTGGCGCACTGATTTAAGCCATACCGAAGTGTTAAATCCGCATCAATTTATCGAATATGCCGTAAACGGTACAGCCACACATTTTAAAACCATAGTTTTTAAGCCTTATCATCTTTGGGAATTTACACTGCAAAATAAATTTATCTGCGGACACTGGCGAGGAACTTTTTTACCATCAGGAACTTCCACCCTAATAGATTTTACAGAAGAAATTACTGTTAAAAAGTTTTATTTAAAACCATTTATAAAATTTTACCTGTACAAACAGCAAAAACTCTTTGTTAAAGACTTACAGAATTATCTATATAAAGTCTCTCAAAAGGAGCCGCTCTATGATAAACAACCAAACCTACATACAAAACCTTAAAATTACGGATGTGCCGTGGCACCGCCTTACTACGCCTTACGGCAGGGCAACGGATTTTCCAGGATATTTAGCTGTTCTTGAAAAGGCAGATGATATTAAAGCCGCCGAAAAAGCCCTGAACGAACTTGCCGGCAACATTGAACACCAAAGCACTTTATGGCAAGCCTCGCCCTTCGGCATGGTATTTTTAACGCGCATCTTCACGCAGGCGCTTGCAGCAGGCGAAACAAACCCTGTTGCGCGCTATATAGCAGCAGAACTGTTCGACTTTTTTACGCTCATGGCCAATGTCTGCGAAGAAATTGAAGAATTTGAACCAGAAGTAGTTGATACATTAGATATACCTAGTGGATATTTACAAGCTGTAAAAGAAGGTATGAGGATGGTTAATACTTATAGCGGTAATGGTACAGCATATAATAGTTTTAATTCATTCCCAATTGCCGTATGTGGTAAGACAGGTACAGCGGATTTTGGTAGTGAAGAAAACTATACAGTCATAGGAAGAAGACCATATGGTAACTATATTAGTTTTGCACCAATGGATAATCCGCAAATTGCCATTTTCTCAACTTTATATGATGGTAATAAAGGTAGTGAAGGGGCAAGTATTCATTTAGCCATATATGAAGCATTCTTTAAGGAATTATTAGAAACTAATTATTCAGCTTATACTAAAAGTTCAGGAAGCTATCAAAAATATGTAGCCAATGGGCTAGATGATAATAAGGAAAATGCAGAAGAAAGTAGCAATACTCAATCAGCAGGAGAAAACAACAATCCTGAGGAAAGCAATGCAACTGAAAATGAACAATAATTTATATAGAGTTATCAAATTTTTGATAACTCTATTATTTTTTTGAAAAAATAGTCGATAATAAGAAATAGAGTAAAGATAAAGTAAAAAACTATGTTAAAGTTAGGGCTAATTATAAATATATAGGTTATTATGTTATTAAGTGTTGATATATGGTATAATTATAATAAAAAGTGTATGAAATTGGTGGAGGGTAACCAATGAAGGAAAATAGAATTGAAATAAAAGGTGATAAAGAAGGAATAAGTGTTATAGTTGATATAGATAAGTTTATAAATTTTGATGAAGTTATATCAGAAATTATAAACGTATTATCTATAGGGAAAGGGTTTTATAAAAATTCCATAATAAAGATTATAGCAAACCTAAAGAATGTATCAGATAGTGAAATAGCTAAGTTAAAAGATAAGCTATTTGAAGAAATACATATAAGGGATTGTATATTTGATGATACAAACAAAAGAAAAATTGAAGAAAATACACTTTTCACAGGAATATATGAGGGGAGAACCAAATTTATAAAAAGAACCATAAGAGGAGGCCAGTGTATTAATAGTAAAGGTAATATAGTTATTATTGGCGATATTAATAGTGGTGCAGAAGTATCCGCTGGTGGAAATATTATAGTACTTGGAAGTATAAGAGGACATGTCAGGGCAGGTGTTGGAGGCAATAGAAATGCAATAATAGCTGCTTTTATATTGCAGCCAGAGTTATTACAAATTGCTGATTTAATTACAATAGCTCCTGATGATGGAATTAAGCCTTCTTATCCTGAAGTGGCTAGGGTGAAGGATGAAATGATAATTGTTGAGCCATATTTACCAAATAAGTATATTTATTAATTTCGGAGGGATATAAATGGGAGTTTCTATAGTAATCACATCTGGAAAAGGTGGCGTAGGAAAAACTACAACAACAGCTAACATAGGAACAGCACTTGCTGCTATAGGTAAAAAAGTAGTTGTTGTTGATGGAGATACTGGTTTAAGAAATCTTGATGTTTTAATGGGATTAGAAAACAGAATAGTTTATACAATAATGGATGTTATTGAGAATAGATGTAGATTGAAGCAGGCACTTATTAAGGATAAAAGATATCCAAGTTTATTCTTACTTCCAACTGCTCAAACTAAAGATAAGGATGATATAAAATCAGAAGATATGTTATCTATAGTAAATGAATTAAAGGAAGAATTTGATTATGTTATTATTGATTCACCAGCAGGAATAGAGCAAGGTTTTGAAAATGCTGTTATTGGAGCTGATAGAGCTATAGTAGTGGTTAATCCTGAAATTACATCAGTGAGAGATGCTGATAGAGTAATCGGAAAGCTAGATGCTAAGGGATTAGAACAACATGAAGTAATTGTTAATAGATTAAATTATGAAATGACTAAAAGAGGAGATATGCTTGACGTATCTGATATTATAGAAACTTTATCAGTGAAACTTTTAGGTGTTGTACCAGATGATAAAAATATCACTGTTTCAACAAATAAGGGAGAACCAATAGTTTTAGATGAAAAATCTATTTCAGGAAAAGCATTTAGAAATATTGCAGAGAGAATTGTGGATGAAAATGTACCTTTATTAGAAATAAATGGAGAATCTAATGGTATATTTGCAAAATTAATGAAAATATTTAAAAAGAATTAGGAGGTAGAATTTATGGATTTGTTAAAAGTTTTTTCTAACAAGACAACGACTCCTAAGGATGTGGCAAAAGATAGGCTTAAATTAATACTTATTCACGATAGAGGAGATATAGACCCAGAAACTATTGATAAAATAAGAATGGAAATATTACAAGTACTATCAAAGTATATTGAAATTGAAGCTGATGATGTTGAAATAGCATTAAATAGAGCAGGCAGTAATGAAGAAGGAAATGGTCCAGCACTTGTAGCTAATATTCCTATAAAAAGTAAGCGTGGACGATAATTTTCATAGTATAGTAATTATTTAAGACAAAAATAAAGTTCTTTAAGTTTGATTCTTTGAAGAAAACTTAAAGAACTTTTATGTTTACATAAATTTCATAGAGAAAAATGGGCAATTATTATATAATAAGGTGATACATTATGGAGGTGAAAAAATGAAGTTAATACCAAGTTTCAAAATTGATTTTAAAAAGTTTAAAGAATTAGATAAATGGATGCTTTTTTCTATTATATGTATAGTTTCATTTGGTATTCTTAATATATATTTAGCGACTAAGGGAAACTATGGTATATTTTATCCTAAAAGACAATTGATATTTTTTATAGTTGCCTTAGTTGCTTTATATTTTGTCTTAGCATCAGACTATAATACTATTAAAGGATTTACAAATTTATTTTATGGAGGATCAATAGTATTATTAGTATTAGTTTTAGTTATAGGAAAAACGGTAAATGGTGCTCAAGGATGGATAGATTTGGGGGTAATATCATTACAGCCAGCAGAACTTGCTAAGGTTGCAACAATTATGATGATGGGACGAAAACTTGAGGAAATGGAAGGTAACATAAATACTGTGAAGAATTTCTTCATCTTAGCCATATATGCCATAATTCCAGCAGCACTTATTGTTATTCAACCAGATATGGGGATGACCATGGTACTGTTTTTCATGGTGTTAGGTGTTTATTTTATAGGAGGACTTGATAAAAGGGTAATACTTTATGGCCTTGGAGGAATGCTTTTAGCTGTAGTTTTACTATGGAATTCAGGCCTTATTCAAGATTATCAAAAAACTAGAATAACATCATTTATGAATCCTGATACAGATACTTCAGATTCAGGATATCACTTAAGACAATCTCTTATTGGGATAGGTTCAGGAGGCTTTTTTGGAGCTCACAATAGCTATAGTAATGATGGAACTGGTGGATTTGCTTCAGAGTATGTTCCTGAAGTTGAAACTGACTTCATCTTTGCTCAAATAGGAGAGCAATGGGGAACTGTCGGTGCCATAATACTATTAAGTCTTTATGGTCTTCTTATATCCAGAATGATAAATATCGCAAAGAATTCTAAGGATATATTTGGTAGGTGTGTCTCCGTTGGAATGGTGGCATATTTCTTATTTGCCATAACACAAAATATTGGAATGACCATAGGTCTTATGCCAATAACAGGAATAACTCTTCCGCTTGTAAGTTATGGAGGAAGTTCGCTGTTAACAACAATTCTTTCCTTAGGGATTGTTTTAAATATAGGAATGAGTAAAAAGAAAATATATTTCTAAATAAAGAAAAATAGCTATGGAAAATATTCATGGCTATTTTTTATGCAAATATTTTAAGTAGCAGATATTCTTATAAGCATTAAGAGAATAATTTATTGATAAGAAAAATATAATTAGTATTGAAGTGTTATTGTGAGGTTGTATATGGGAAGGTATGATTCAGAATATAGTAAATACTATAATTCTATAAGTAATAAATCAAAAGTCCAAGGGCCATATGGAAATATTAATAATGGTTATAAGAAAAAAAAGAAGAGGAATATTTTTAGGCAGTGTAGTGAATATTGCATATTCCAATGCATAGTAACATTTATAGTATTGGTAACTGTACTTGCAATGAAGTATTCAAAGGATACTAAAAGTGTAGAAGCTTTTAATGGATTTAAAGAAAATATAAGTGAAAGAAGTAGTTATTCTGAAATTATAGATGATATAAAACATGTAAAGATTAGTGACATAAAAAGTGGAGCAGCAAAATGTTTAAAATGGATAAGAGAGAATGTTAGTGAAGCACAAATAGAGAAATGATATGAAAATAAATAAAATATTTTTAAAAGGCTTCATAAAGGCAAAATGTAATTTGTTATATAGGTGGAATGTACTGGTTTTTGCAGAAATAATATTGATGTTCATCATACTTCATCTAGAACAAAGGCAAAGATTAGTAATATCTTTTATCTCAATACTTATACATGAATTTAGCCATATAATATTGGCAATGATGAAAGGCAGTAAATTTAATAATTTTCAAATGCATATATACGGTGCAAGAGTTGATTTGCTTGATGTTGATGAGCTTAATTATAAAGAAAAGCTACTTATATACATAGCTGGGCCATTAGCCAATATATGTATTGTGTTTATATTTATGCTAATAAATTATTATGTAAGCTTTGAGCTATATGAAAGTATTGTTACTATTAATATAGGATTAGCAATATTTAATTTGCTTCCAGCATATCCTTTAGATGGTGCAAGAATTTTAGAGATTATCTTATCTAGAAAGATGTTATATAAAGAAGCGCAGCTTAGAATAGCATGGATAAGCTATTTTATTGGAGGAGCATTCATTGTAATTTATCTTTATGGAGTATATAAATATAGATCTATTAATATAACTATGTTGCTAGTTGCTATTATTATCATTTATATAACTAGAACTGAAAAAAAGGCGGTTATGTATATTTTAATGGGAAATATTTATAAAAAAGTACGAAAGCTCATTAGAAACAACTATTTAGAAAATAGAGTTATTTCTGTGTATTATAAATTGGGACTTGTGGATTTAATGAAAATAGTGGATAAAAATAGGTTCAATATTTTTTATGTTCTAGATGATGATTTAAAAGTAAAATTTATTATTGCAGAAGATGAACTTATAGAAGCATTAAAGATTTATGGAAATATTACCTTAGAGGAATACTATGGCAAGAAAGAGAAGTTTAGTAATTAGTTTCATTTAATTTAATAATGTGCTAAAATGAAAAATAAAAAGAAGTAGCGTTGATACTTCTTTTTACTTTTGTTTAAATTTAAAATTATCAATAGCAGACACAGGAAAGAGAAATAATTTTATTTCCACTGATACATATAAAAACTTAATGATGAATGATGAGTGATGAATGATGAATTAATGATGAAACTCGAAGAGTTTCTAAAATATTATAATTTCTAAACTCTTTGAGTTTATTCCAAAATTCATCATTCATAATTCATAATTAAATTGCTTTTGTAATTTTAGTGAATGGGATAGTAAATAATGAATATTATATATAAACATTATTGCTAAAAAATAAGGAGGAACTTATGAATAAAATTAGTGACGATATTTTATGTAAAGTTGAGAAGCCATCAAGATATGTTGGTGGGGAGTTAAATCAAGTAATTAAAGATCCAAAAGATGTTGATATAAGATTTGCATTTTGTTTCCCAGATGTATATGAAGTTGGAATGTCTCACTTAGGAACTAGAATACTTTATCATACAATTAATTTAAGAGAAGATACATATTGTGAAAGAACTTTTGCACCATGGCCAGACATGGAAGAATTAATGAGAAAAAATAATATTCCATTATATACTTTAGAAACTAAAGACTCATTAGATAAATTCGATATATTAGGATTTACTCTTCAATATGAAATGAGTTATACAAACATATTAAATATGCTTGATATGTCTGGAATACCATTTAGAGCTTCTGAAAGAGGAGAAGATGATCCAATAATCATGGCCGGAGGACCTTGTGCATATAATCCAGAACCATTATGTGACATAGTAGATTTCTTCGAAATTGGTGAAGGTGAAGAAATGATGAATGATGTACTTGATGTTTATAAAAAGTACAAAGGTAAAGGTAAGAAGAAAGAATTCTTAAGAGAAATATCTAAGATAAGAGGTATATATGTACCTTCATTATATGACGTTTCTTATAATGAAGATGGAACTATAAAAGAATTCAAACCTAAGTATGAAGATGTACCAGCTAAGGTACAAAAGAGAATAGTAAATGACTATGATAAGGTAGATTTTCCAGTTGATATGATTGTACCTTACACTGAAATAGTTCATGATAGAGTAGTTCTTGAAACATTTAGAGGATGTACAAATGGATGTAGATTCTGTCAAGCTGGTATGATTTATAGACCAGTAAGAGAAAAGAAAAGAGATACGCTTATAAAACAAGCAAGAGATGCTATAAAGGCTACTGGATATCAAGAAATTTCATTATCTTCATTAAGTACATGTGATTATTCTGATATACAAAAGCTTATCACAGAATTAGTGGCTGAACATGAAGGAAATAAAGTTGGTATAGCTCTTCCATCAATAAGAGTTGATGCTTTCTCAGTTGACTTAATAAAAGAAATTCAAAAGGTTAGAAAGAGTGGCCTTACATTTGCTCCAGAAGCTGGTTCTCAAAGAATGAGAGATGTAATTAACAAGGGGTTAACAGAGGAAAGAATCCTAGAAGCTGCTAAGAGTGCTTTTGAATCAGGTTGGAGCACAATTAAGTTATACTTTATAATAGGACTTCCATATGAAACATTAGAAGATGCGGTAGGTATTGCTGAGCTTTCAGATAAGATGGCAGAAGTGTATTATAGCATACCAAAAGATCAAAGAGCTAAGGGATTAAAGATAACAGCAAGTTCATCAATATTAGTACCAAAGCCATTTACACCATTCCAATGGGCACCTATGGAAAGACCAGAAGTTGTAACTGAAAGAATAAAAGCTATAAAATATGCTATTAAGAGCAAGGCTGTAAGCTATAAATATCATCACCAAGATACATCTCTTATGGAAGCTGTATTTGCTAGAGGTGATAGAAGAACTTGTGCTGCTTTAATTAAAGCTTTTGAAAAGGGAGCTAAGTTTGATGGATGGTCAGAATACTTCAACATGGATATTTGGAACGAAGCAATGGCAGAATGTAATATAGACCCAGAGTTCTATGTATATAGAGAAAGAAGTTATGATGAAATATTACCATGGGACTTCATAGATATCGGAGTAAATAGAAAGTATCTTGAAAGAGAAAATGAAAAGGCAAAGGTTGCTGCAACTACAAGAAACTGTAGAGAAGGCTGTACAGGATGTGGAATCAATGTAAACTTTAAGGAAGGGAAGTGTTTCGAAGGTGCGATACTTAATTAAATTTTCTAAAGGTGAAGGAATAAAGTTTATTTCTCACTTGGACTTAATGAGAACTATTCAAAGAATAATAAGAAGATCAGGAGTTCCAATAGAATATTCTAAAGGGTTTAATCCTCATATGGCACTATCTTTAGCACAACCTCTTTCAGTAGGTGTTTATTCTGATGGAGAATATATGGATATAGTATTAACTGAAGAAATGAAGGTAGCTGATCTTTTAGCAAGATTAAATGAAGCTGCTCCACCAACAATAAGATTCTTTGAAGCTACACCAATTGAAATTGTAGAAAATGTTAAAAGAGTGCCACAAGCTATGGCACTTTTAGATGCAGGTAGATACATAATTAAATTAAAGTTAGTTAATGAAGAAAATGTTGAAGAAAAAATGGCTTCACTTTTAAATGAAAATGCTTGGGAAACTTTAAAGAAAAGCAAAAAAGGTGAGAAAATGGCAGATATTAAGCCATTAGTTAAAGAATTAAAGTATTGGGTTAAAGATGGCGAATTAGTTATCAATGCATTAATTGCTACAGGAAGTAGAGAAAACCTATCAGCTGACCTTTTAGCAAAATTTATAACAAGTAAAATAGAAAATGTAAATACAGAATCATTTGTTAATATAAAAAGAGAAGAAATGTACGTATTAAAAAATAATAAGTATGTACCATTATTTAAAGCTCTTTAGGATGTGTGTGTATGAGAGAAGTTTTTGTTGAAAGTAGAGAAAAGCAGATTAGGGTTGCTGTAAAACAAAATGGTGAACTTGTTCAATGCATAGTTGAAGAGGAAACATCAAAGCCACAGATAGGTGAGATTTATAAAGGAAGAATTAAAAACATAGTGCCTGCTATAAATTCTATTTTTATAGATATTGGTCTGGAAAAGGAAGCTTACATGTATTATAGTGATGAGCTTAAAAGAATGAATATAAAAAAAGGTCAGGATATCTTAATAGAAGTGTTGAAGGAGCCTTTAGGAGATAAAGGTGCTAAAGTAAGCCACAAGATATCTATAGCAGGAAAGAATCTAGTTTTAATCATGGGTGATGAAGGAGTAAGCGTATCTAAAAGAATTGAAGATGTAATGGAGAGGCAAAGGCTTACTACAATTATTAAACCTATTAAAGATGTTGGCATAGTATTAAGAACAGAATCTGTAAAGGCTACAGAAGAAGAACTTTTAAAAGAGCTTGCAAGCTTATTAGAAAAGAAAGATACTATGGAAAGAAAACTTAGATATTCAACTAACTTAGGAAAACTTCAAAGTAATACAACTTTAAAGAAGTTTTTTGAGGAAATGGAAAATGAAAAAACTAAGGTGTTCTTTGATAATGAAGAATATTTAAATAGTATCAGTGAAATACTAAAAGATAAGGATAATATACAGTTGTCTTTGTATTATGAGAAAAGAAGCTTATTTGATTTTTATGGCATTGAAAAGGAAATATTAAAATTACGACATAAAAAAGTTAATTTACCTTGTGGTGGGTATATAATCATTGATAAGACGGAAGCTATGTATGTTATTGATGTAAATAGTGGAAAAAATATAAAGGGCCGTGATTTTTCAAAGACTATATTCCAAACCAATTTAGAAGCAGCTAGGGAATGTGGAAGGCAAATAAAACTTAGAAATTTAAGTGGTATTATTTTAATTGACTTTATAGATTTAAGAGAAGAGTATCAAAAGCCTAAAATAATAGAAGAATTACGTAAGTCTTTAAAAGAAGATAAAGGAAATGTGAAGATATATCCTTTTACGGAACTTGGGCTTATACAGGTTTCAAGGAAAAGAAAAGGAAAATCAATTTATGAGTATTTAGAAGAACCATGCAAAGTGTGCAAAAGTAATGGATTTTTACTAAAAAGATCATATATTGAAAATCTTATTAGGAATGAAATTATTAAATGTTCTAGAGAAAATTCAATAAAAGATTTTTATATTGAGATAGATAAAAATTATGAACAAGATATTACTGGGGATTTATTTAATTTCATAAAAAATATTGAAGGATTAGATAAGGAAATTTATTTAAATTTTGCTTACGATATTGAAGGATATAAAATAGAGCCACTTATCTTTTCCAATCAAAAAGAGAATTACCAACATTACAAGATAAAAACTATCGAAAAAGTGTGATAAATTTCTTTACAAGATGTATAAATTTGTGATAGAATGTCACTTGTAGACCGCACGCAACAGGTTTTAAAAGAAACAAAGTTTAATCTTTGTACCTGCAGGGCGAGACCGTATTTAGAGGAGGTGTTTTAATGTACGCAGTAGTAGTAACAGGTGGAAAACAATTCAGAGTTCAAGAAGGAGACGTAATATTCGTTGAAAAATTAAACGCTGAAGTAGATTCTACAGTTGAATTAACAGAAGTTTTAGCTGTTTCTAACGGAGAAACTTTAACTGTTGGTGCACCAGTAGTTGAAGGAGCTAAAGTTGTTGCTAAGGTAGCAGCTCAAGGTAAGGCTAAGAAGATCACTGTTTTCAAGTATAAGCCTAAGAAGGACTACAGAAAGAAGACTGGTCACAGACAACCTTACACTAAATTAGTAATCGAAAAAATCGAAGCTTAATTTTAAGATATGATTAAGATTATTATATTTAAACAAAAAGATATATCGCTTGGATTTAAGATTGAAGGTCATGCTTTATCTAGAGAAGAAATAGAAAGCACTACAGGTGATGCATATGACATGATTTGTAATAGTGTTTCGGTTTTATCTCAAAGTGCTGTAATAGGCATGCAGGAAGTTTTAAAGCTACCAGTAAAGTATGAAATAAATGATGGATTTTTATCACTGAATTTACATAATCTTAATGATGAAGATATTGAACGAGGACAGATATTACTTTTAACCTTTGAAAAAAGTTTAGAAAGTTTAATTATGTCCCTTGACGCTAGTTTTGGTAAAAATAGACGGAATAAATATATAAAAATAAAATTCGAGGAGGTGTAATGAGTATGTTAATGATGAACCTTCAATTATTTGCCCACAAAAAAGGGGTAGGTAGTTCAAAGAATGGTAGAGACTCTGAATCTAAAAGATTAGGTGCTAAGGCTGCAGACGGA
>ENA-OOWV01000603-OOWV01000603.1-human-gut-metagenome-genome-assembly--contig:-NODE-603-length-27367-cov-3.021090_pt1 | contig 27367 bp, 24 predicted proteins | sample MGYA00241584_ERZ501337 | MGnify/ENA primary metagenome ERZ501337 (study PRJEB25962, sample SAMEA2042744) | human gut metagenome | biome: human gut; feature: human-associated habitat; material: faeces... | reverse complement strand
AGGACGTTCTGCTCATACAGGGCATTTTTGCTTGTATAGGAGCGGATGCTTCGTTTTCATCACTTCAGTCGTTGGGCATATAAGCCAACTCCTTTCGTGCTTCAAACAAATCATCTCTCTCCTATACAAGCACACCTGAGGAATCTAGTTTCCTGCCTTCAGCCATTGCACATAAGGCAACTCCTTCATGTTTTCAAGGCAGTCTGCTCTATCAGAATGAATAAAGTAAGGATTAGAGTCACCCCCTACTTCTTCAGCTGTCGTACATAAGGTGTGCTCACTCATCGTTCGTATAGGTAGGTAAATATCTTGATGTTTAGAATTGCTGATTATTTAAATGTGGATTACTACTATGTAGCCAGAAAATATATTAAGCCGTTGCTAGAAGCAGGAAAACTTAAACTGACCATCCCCGATAAACCTCAGGGCAAAGACTAGAAGTTCATGTGGCCATAAAGACGACAGGGTGACTATGGTTTACGATTCGGAATCCGGTTTTACTGTACTTTAGTAGAACTTCATTTTTTGCAGTAACAGTAAATAAAGTATACAAGCATTAATGGTCATGCTTTTCATAAAGAGAGCAATGGGTGTTTAAGTATTGAAGAAATAGCCTATGTGCCAATTTCGCTTTGTGAAGAATTTGGAATTGCTAAGGTTTTTCTATTCGGCTCTTATGCACGTGTAGAAGCTAATTTGGGAAACGATGTTGATATTCTTATAGAAAAGAGAAGGGCTAAGGGTATCGAAGTTTTTGATTTTCAAGACTTGCTTTCAGAGCGCCTTGATAAGCCAGTCGATATAGCGACCACTGAAGGTGTCAGTGATAGGTTTCTGTCAAAAATAAGGTGTGATGAAGTGCTTTTGTATGATGCAGTGCTCGGGAACTTTATTTCTAATCCCGTATACAAAAGCAACAGTTGAACGCATAGAAGATAATCTTGATTTAAAGCTTGTAATGAAGTAAAAACGGAATTCGAAGCTAATCCAGCTACTTTTTCTGCTGAAGAAATTGCTAGAAAGTATCTTTAATATAGCAAGTGCAGAAACATTAGGAATAGAGAAGGAGGGGCTTAGTAATGATGAATGAGGCTGAGAGTGTCATATCTGAAAAAACTGTAAAATCTTATGCTGATTGTATTGAAGAGTTGGATGCGGGGGCTGTATATGAAGGTCTTCTTTGTTTCGGCTTGTTTGGTGATAAGATTCCGCCCGTTCTTTCTTCAAAATCTTTTTTTGATTATATTTCAGGAAAAAAGCAGGGTTCTAATAAAAAATCAAATGGATGGATAACTTATCGATACACAAGAAATTCGAGTGAATATAGAGAATTTGGAATTCCAAATCCATTTGTATATGAGGCCTTAGCTCGCTGCATACGCGATAATTGGTCTGAAATTCAGAATTTGTTGGAAAACAACGTAAAAGGGAATCCGTACAAGATTAGTCGCATACATCCTAGAAAACTAAATGGCACAAAAGCAATTTTTGAAATGAACTATAAGCCTTGGTGGATCGATGATAATCCAATTCCAGCTCTACTTCTTGGGAAAAGATACGTAGTAAAATGTGACATTTCTCGTTGTTTTCCGAGTATTTATACACACGCCATAGATTGGGCGATAGTAGGAAAGTTGGAGGCAAAAAAGAATAAAAAGAATGGAAGCAAAATCTGGAGCCGAAAACTCGATGCTTGTGCAGCAAATATAAAGAATGGGGAGACCCATGGGCTACTTATTGGCCCTCATTCGTCTAACCTTTTAGCTGAAATTATTCTAACGAAAATCGATGGGCATTTATTTAAAAAAGGGTATAAGTTTGTAAGAAACATTGATGATTATGAATGTTATGTTAAAAGTTATGAGAATGCAGAGAGCTTCGTTGTTGATTTAGAGAGGGCATTATTTGAATATGGGCTTTCGATAAATCAATCGAAGACAGTCATCAGCAAACTTCCAAAGGTTATTTCGTCGTCTTGGACTAGAAAATTAAAAAATTACTGTTTTTCTGGAGAAGTTCTTTCCTATAAAGATGTTCAGTCTTATTTGGATTATGCGATTGAGCTAATGGAAGAGATTGGAGGAAACGCTTCTGTACTTTTGTATGCACTAAAAGTGTTATCAAATTCAAAATTAAGTACAAATGCAGCCGTCTATTATAGTGAAATGGGAATGCATTTAGCTTGTTTATATCCCTACCTTGCACCTCATATTGAAAATAGTCTTATTAAGCCAACGGGTATGGAGAAAGCAAAAATCAAATCCTTATCAGAAATTATGTACAAAAATGCAATAAACGGAAGGGATTATTTGACTGTATGCTATTCGTTGTATTTTGCGACAAAGTACGGTTTTGATTTAAAAGTAGAAAGTGAAGAAATTATCCAATCGGGTGATTGTCTTTTAAAGTTGTTCTCTTTTTTGTATGCGAAAAAGAGAAATAAAAAAGAATTACGAAACGCACTAAAAGAGCATGCAAAAAAGTTGGAGCTAGAAGAATACGATAGAAATTGGTTATTTGCTTATCAAGCCTTGAAAAAAGAGGATTTGCCTGAAGGAGAATGGCGAGAGATAAAGAATAATGGTGTTTCTTTTGTTGATAAAGATGCATTAAAAAATAAATAATTTCTTATGGATTTTGAGAGGGAAGAAAAAACGATTAAAACCTAGTTTGGCACTAGGTCCTTAAGTTTATAGGGAGCACAAAGCGAGTAGTATGTATATGGAGAACATTTAATTTGAATCAGTTTTCCTTGAGCGCTTCTAACCCAATTCCTATTTAAGCAATCGGTAAAAGCAATTTCTACTCCAAACCGCGCATACATTCCGTGGAGTCCCGCAAAATCAATAAAACAAGAATGTTGTTCTGGAGGAAGAATTGGGGAGATGTATCGATATCTCCAAGAGGAAGGAACGGATTTTCCGTCTTTTGGCCCTGCTCCTTGTACGAATACAATTGTTATAACGACGTTGTAGACTGGAGTAGAAGTATTATTCATTAGGGTGATGTTGTATCCTTTTTTCGGCTTCCAATCCATGCAGAGATGTTATTTGCCTGAAAGGTGATTTTGTTCCGTCTTTCTTTGAGGTAATTATGCGCTGTGATAGCGATAGAGAGTGCAAAGGAAGCTATGCTGACACAAATGGAAATAATAGCAATATCCATTGTTTCTCTTTTCATTATTTAAAGGGTTACTTGTCTTGATTGCGTATTGTAGCTTTATTGAGTTATTTATTCTCAGACTAGCCTAATTAATTAGCTAATCTGATGTGTCTATACTGGATTCAACCTAAATAGGTACAAATATCGCTATTATTAAACTAACTATCTAATAATTAGACGCATAAATGCTTCAAAAAGAAGAAAGGGAATTCCCTCGAATGACTTCAAGTTCCGAATCTAAAGAATCCAAGTTCCTTCAAAAAGCAATTTCAGTCTTTCTTTCAGCTTTACTGGTGGTTGCATTTATTCCTGCAGTTGCTTTTGCAGATACGTCAGCCAATGCAGGATATGTTTCAAGTCAAGAAAATGGTACGTATAAAGTAGATGCATCTGGCTCAACCGTGATTGGTGAAGATGATAGCGGTGCGGGGGAAGGCGCTAACACCGATAATTCACAAAACAATGGCACTGACTCAGCAAACAATGAGCCAAACAGCGAATCCAGTGGTACAACAGACTCAACCGAAGATTCGGCAGTTGTTCAATCCCAAGGCGATCAAGGCCAGTCAGAGGACGCAATGAGTAGTTGGCGTTTTGCTAATGGTCAGCTCGAGACGGTTTATGCCGACGAAGATAACGGCATTGAAATGTATTCGTTACGTGCGGGTAATGGTTCTCCTGTGGCTAAGGGTATTGACGTAAGCTCCTGGCAGGGAAACATTGATTGGAATACGGTTAAAAACAGCGGTCAGGTTGACTTTGTAATTATTTGTTGCGGTTGGGGCAATAATGATTCCAGTCAGAATGATGCATATTGGCTTAGAAACGCAAGTGAATGCAAGCGCTTAGGTATTCCCTTTGGTGTGTACATTTATTCATATGCTTGCAATACAAGTTATGCGGTAAGTGAAGCGGATCACGTTTTAGCTCAATTGAACGCTGCTGGTTTAAGCCCTTCGCAGGTTGCCTATCCTATTTATCTTGACCTGGAACAGCAATCTAAATCAAACAATAGACCTTGTGGTATTGATAATTGGAACAACGAAGTTCTGTTGAGTAACGGTGATTTGGCAAACATCGCTCAAGCATTTTGCAATAGGATTGCGAGTGCTGGCTATACACCTGGTATTTATGCAAACTTGAACTGGTGGAATAACTATCTGACAAGTTCGGTTTTTGATAACTATGAACGCTGGGTTGCGCAGTACAACAGCTCTTGCTGGTACGAAGGAAACTACAGCCTTTGGCAGTATGCATCTGATGGTACTGTTCCTGGTATCAGTGGCTATGTTGATATGAATTATGCATATATCGATACTTCTAAAAGTCCTGCCGCTAGTGTTGCTTCGACGGGGGACGGAACAGTTACTTTGAAGTGGGATGCAGTAGAAGGTGCTGCTAAGTACGCTATCGCTGAATACGTTGATGGCTCGTATAAGAACTTTGATACCAATTTCAAAGGGACAACATATACGATTTCCAACCTCGCAAATGAATATCAGCATACATTCTTGGTTCAGGCATATATCAATGGAAAATGGTCAGCGTTTTCTGCTGCTAACTATGTTAAAGCGACTCCTCATGGGACAGTGAAGCCGACAGCTAAGGTTACTGCAACTTCATCGAGCTCAGTTACTTTAAATTGGAATTCTGTTCCTGGAGCAAGTAGGTATGCTGTTGCAATAAAGACAGGTAATGATTCTTATAGGAACTACACTACAACTTATACGGGGACTTCCTATACCATTAGTGGCTTATCAGAAAGCACTTCTTATGAAATTCTCGTTCAGGCTAATATCAATGGTAGATGGTCGGCATTTTCCAACGCTGATTTAGTGAAGACGACAACAGGAAAATAAGATAAGATTTGAAGAAAAATAGCTTGAGGTTTTCTTTGATAGAATAGCTAGCCGAATCAAGAAATGACCAGTTTCTTGATTCGGCTAAGAGTGTTAAATACGCGAAACAACAAACCAACAAGAGGGTGGTTTGTTGTTTCGTAAATGTAATAAATTATTCCGCTATTCGCAATGACTTAAATGTGTTAAGTTTCATTTCTTTTTTGTAGTCTTCGAATAATGCACGGCAATTATATTGAGGCTCATAGCCGAGCTCTTCTTTTGCGTTGGTTACATCCATTAAGAAGCCACCACCGCTTGGAAGTTCTGGTCGGTAAATAATTTCTGATTGTGAGTTTTCTGGTGCAAACACTTCCGCAATTGTTTTAACTTGTTCTTCAAGCGTAACAGGTATACCTGTACCGATATTGTAAAAACCTTCAGACTTGTCAACTAATACAGCTTTGCAAAGCATTTGAGAGAAATCATACACATGAACCATATCTTTTGAGTAATTTGGGTCGCCCCAAATCTCAAGAGGTTCTGCTTTCGTTGCTTTTTCAATCATTGTATAAACGGGACGTTTGGTTTTCACTCCATTTGGATAGAAGTAATGGAACGGGCTATAACCGTATATCGTTGGTAGTCTAAAAATAAATTTCTTTAAACCATATTCTTGGTGATAATGCTCAATTAACTCAAGAGCTGCATTTTTAGCAATAACATACATGGCGTGATCGCCTGTATAACTAAAGTTTGTGGGTGTGTCTGGTTTTAAGACAATCCCAGGGCCTGCAGAAAGTGAAATATCGAATACTGTTTGAGTATAAAGAATTCTGTCGACTTTGTACTTGCGACAATACTCTAGAACATTAAACGCCCCAATTGTAATAGATTCCAAATATAATCTACCATCATATTCTTTCATATAAGATGGAATTTGTGCTGCAAGAAGCATTACTGCATATACGTTATCTTTAGGTAGTTTTTCGAAATCATTCGGATTGGTGACATCAACGGAAATGTATGGAATCCCCATTTCAGGAAATATTGCTGCTTCTTTACGTCTTCCGATAGCTATAACTTCGTATTCATTTTTATCAAAGAACTCATGAGCATATTTGGTGAGGTATGAGCCAACATTTCCTGTTGCTCCAAAAATCAAAATCTTTTTCATGTTAGCCTTTCGTCGTAGTTGGTTGTTTATGAAAAAAATCATCAATCAATATAAGAATAACATTCATGTCTGATTTATCGTACCTTTGATCAATGGGCAATGGAACGATAAGTTCGGCATAGCGATACGCCCACGAATTAGACTTTGCTTCCTCAATGGTGTTTGGCCAAAGAGTGGGAACGTAAATAGAATGCTTAATTAGAAAGGATTTTAACTCTTTTCCTTGTTCAATCATGAAAGGGTACATATAAGAACCTAACGGAGAAACGGTTAAATCCAGTAGATTAAATTTTCTTAGGCTGCTATCAAGAGTTAACCAATTACGTAATCTTTTTTCTAGAGCAGATTGGTAGTCAATCGGATTTAGTAGATTTGCGGTGAGTTTTGACATTGCACGAAGATCTTCAATCTCAAGTCTTTTTTCGTTCTTACCAGACTCTTTGTAATATTCAGATCCATTCGATTCGAATCTTCCTAAAATGTGAGCAAAATGAGGAGAACTTTTTGCCAATTCAATTTTTGATTCGATTTTGCTTTTATCGTATGTATATAAATAGCCACCATCAGGAACGCCAAAAAATTTTCTACAGGTGTAAATGACGTCAAATCCTTTTTGCGGTTTTAAAAAAAATGCCTGGGAATTATCGAGAATGATTCGATGAGGAAATGTTCCATTAAGTTTTGCGAGAAACTGTTCGCTTAAAAGGCCGTAATAATTGATTACGTAAACAAAATCAGAATCCTTAATTTCAAGGTTTTTGAAGTCTGGGAGAAAATTTTCGCCAATAGAGTAATACTTTATTGCAACATTTTCTTTTTTACATGTTTCATAAATTACAGAACATAAATAATCTGGTAAAAAGATAGTCTGTATCTTTCTGAGTCTAATTAAGTATTTTAGGCAGTCTCTTCCACTATTTAGAGCTATTGCATTTTTGTGGTAGGGTTCGCCTGGATATCTTTCGAGTTCGATGTATCCACCAATCTCTTTTTTTTTAATTAAACTGGTGTTCATTTTTTGCACTTCTTTATCGTTTTACAGATTTCAATGATTGCGTTGTCAGATAAATCGGCATACATCGGTAGAGTAAGTACCCTGTTGGATACATATACCGCATTCGGGGTCTTTGACGAATCGAATTTATCTCGATAGCACTCAAAGTTGCTAATTAATGGATAAAAGTATTTTCTAGAAAAAATCCCATTTTCTTTTAGTTTTTCGAAAACCTTATCCCTTGTTGCTCCAAATTCATCTTCAAAAAGAACGGGATAGTATGCATAATTAGACTGAATTTTTTTCTTCTGTCTTGGGATGGTGATGCCTTTAATGGAACCAAGAAGCTCGCTGTATACGCCAAAGACATGTTTTCTCTTTGAAATTTCTTCATCGATATGACGTAGGTTGCAGATTCCCATAGCGGCGCAAAATTCGTTCATTTTTGAATTTCCGCCAATGTATTCAACACTTTCTTGTCCGGTAATTCCGAAATTTTTCCACTGATTTAATTTTTCTTTGTAATCAGGATTCTTGAAGGTAAGTGCTCCGCCTTCTATGGTATTAAAAACTTTAGTAGCATGAAAAGAGAACATGGAAAAGTCGCCGTAGTTTGCTACAGATATCCCGTCTTTTTTTACTCCAAAAGCATGTGCTGCATCATAAATGACTTTAAGGTTGTATTTGTCTGCTATTGCTTGAATTGCATCTATATCGCACACATTACCATATACATGGACAGGGAGAATGGCACAGGTTTCTTCATCGATTAATTGCTCAATGCACTTTGGATCAATGGTAAAAGTTTCGGGGTTAATATCCGCGAAGACAGGTTCAAGTCCTTTTCGTGAGATAGCGTGAGTTGTTGACGCAAAAGAAAAAGGAGTGGTGATAACTTTCCCTTTAAGTTCAAGAACTTCTAATGCGCATTCAAGGGCAGAATGTCCGTTTGTGTATAAGGCGATATTATTAGTGTCGAGATATTCACAAAGCTGCTTTTCGAAAAGCTTATGTTTTTCTCCCATGTTGGTTAACCAATGAGTGTTCCATAATGAAGCAATTTCATTGGTGTACTCTTGAAGAGAAGGCATAGATGATCTTGTAACCTGGATAGGGTATTGAATATTGTCCACTTGTTATCGGCTTTCTGGGTGTTTTTTTATTGATATACCATTATATAGCTCTTTATGATTTTATAGTAATCGGTCAAGGCATCAGTTATTAACTAATGGTTACTTTGCTAATGGTTACTTTGCTAACAACAAAGAAGGCTGGTTTATTACTTGGAAAATAGCGAAAAACTATCGATAAAAATGAATATGCTTTGGAATTCCTTTGGCTCTTTAGTTTATCTAGGGATTCAATGGTTGCTTACTGTTCTTGTCGTACGTTTATCGAGTGGATATGACGCTGCGGGTCTACTAGCTCTTGCTATGGCGATAGGAAATATTTTTATTCCTTTTGCAAACTATAGAATGAGAATTTATCAAGTTTCAGATGTGAAGCATGAATATACTACTAGTGAGTATATGGGATTTCGTTGCGTGACCATTTTAATCTCGTTTGCTGCTTGCATGGTTTATTCGGCTGTTACGTGTGACTTTGAGGCGTTAGGGTGCATCTCTCTCTGGCTTGTTTATAAGGGAGTTGAAGCTGTTATAGATGTTATGCATGGTCTCGATCAGCAGAAAATGAGGATGGATATTATTGGGAAGAGCTTCATTATTCGTGGTTTTGGGACGTTGGTGACCTTTTGTTTTGGAATGTATTTTTTGAATTCCTTGACTCTTAGTTTGTTTTTGATGATTTTTGTTTCTGTTTTTTTTGGTTTAGCATGGGATTATCGAAAATCATCTTCTTTCGATAAACTTATGCCAGTGATTAATAGGCGACTTGTTACTAGGCTTCTGAAACGCTGTTTTTTAATAACTATTGCTAATGTAGCTTGTAGTGCCGCAATTACTATTCCTAGGCAATTGCTTGCAGCATCGTATGGAGAATGGGCACTTGGGGTTTATGCCTCTGTTGCCGCACCAGTGGCAATTATACAAATGGGTGGAAGTTATGTTTATGGTCCACTTTTAGGTTCTTTTGCTACCTACTATGAGAAAAACGAAAAGAAAAATTTCCTTTCTTTGTTGTTAAAGGCGACCCTTGGAATGGTGGCTGTTGGTATCGTAAGTGCTATTTTGCTTGAATTATTTGGCCCTATTCTTCTTGATTTTTTGTTTGGTGGCTCAATTAGTGAGTATGCTTTTTTGATTCTTCCATTGGTGTTTTTAGCTGTTTTTACGGCGTATTTATGGTTTATCAACGATCTTCTTATTACTATTCGCAATTTTAACGGTGGCTTTGTCGCTAATGTTATCTCAATAGGAGTTGCTTTTATTCTTTGTTGGAGCCTGGTCGGTTCTTTTGGGATGAACGGTGTTAGCTTTACGGGGATAATTGCTTATGCAGTTGGAATTATAGTGGGAATAATTTTTATTGTTTTTCAATTAAAGAAAAAGTTTTCGACGAACAATTGAGAAGAAAAAGATTGCTAATAGTATTTATTGCTAGAAGCACACGTTTACAGTAAGAGAGCTTGGAACAATGGGGTTACCTTTAGTTAGTGTTTTGTGTATAACCTTTAATCAGGAAAAATATATAGCTCAAACTTTAGATAGTTTAGTTTCTCAAAAAACGAATTTTCCTTTCGAGGTTATTGTCCATGATGATGCGTCGACGGATGGCACTTCTCGCATTATCAAGGAGTATGAGAAAAGACATCCAAATATAATTAAGCCTATTTTGCAGAAAGAAAATCAATACTCGCAAGGAAAATTAATTACCCAATTATGTGCTCCCTATTTGTCGGGAAAGTATTTTGCTATTTGCGAGGGTGATGATTTTTGGCTTAATGATAATAAGCTTCAAATCCAATTCGATTATATGGAGGATAACCCAGATTGTTCTCTTTGCGTTCATGGGGTAAAAAAATATAACAATCATAAGAAAAAGTTTGAGGGAAAGATCGCCCCATCTTCCATAGAGAGAGATTTTTCACTTGAGGAAATTCTTATTGAAGGCGGTGGTCTTTTTGGAACAAACTCGATGTTTCTAAGAATGGATGACTACCTTTTGCCTGATGAATATCTTCATTGGGGCATGGGAGATTACCCTCGATATGTTTATCTTGCAAGTATTGGACGGGTTCACTATCTGCCTGGTCTATATGCTGCTTATCGCGTTGGTGTGGAAGGTTCTTGGAGTGATAGAACCCAGAAGAAAAAAGCAATATATATTGAAGGGCTCAGAAGAACTGCTGATTGCATTAACGGCTTATATGGGGTTTTGGATGAATCTTACAACCAAGCAATTAGAAAAGCTGCGGCAATCAGGGAAACTATTGCCCTTTCAGAAGAAGGAAAGTGGAAAGAAATAACACAAGGTGAATATTCTGACTGTTTTAAACAGTATGATTTATTGTTTAAAATTCGATTATTTGTTCGTTGCAAAGCACCTCGTATTACTGGATATATTCTGGGAAGAAAATAACACTTTGAATTGAAGGGATTTTGCATGAAACTTGGTATTATGCAGCCATATTTTGTTCCTTATATTGGGTACTGGCAGCTTCTAGCTGCCGTGGATAAATATGTTGTATATGATGATGTGAATTATATAAAAGGTGGATGGATTAATCGGAATAGAACCTTAGTCAATGGGAAACCTGCTTATTTTAATTTACCTATTATTGGCGCAAGCTCAAATAAGTTAATTAATGAGATTTCGGTAAATATCGATTCGAGAGCTATTGGCAAGTGTCTTCGTGGGCTTGAGGCGTCTTATCGAAAAGCTCCATATTATAAGGATGTTTATCCTGTCTTTGAAAAAATATTAACTTTTCAAGAAGACAATCTCGCGAGGTTTCTGCTTAACTCGTTTGTGGTGGTAATGGATTATCTTTCTGTTAACACAGAGCTAATCATGTCTTCCGATTTAAAGAAAGATAACTCTTTGCACGCGCAAGATAAGGTCTTGCATATATGCGAGTTACTAGGTGCAACAGAATATTACAATGCAATTGGAGGACAGGAACTGTACTCTTTTGATGCATTTGATAGTAAAAAAATCAACCTTAAATTTCTGAAGACAGATGAAATAGCATACAAGCAGTTTAAAAATGACTTCTGTCCTAATCTCTCAATTATAGATGTACTCATGTTTAATAGCGTTGAAGCGGTGAAGGGCTTTTTGGATAGTTATTCGCTAATTGAACGGTAATATCAAAACCAAAACATATAGAGCGCTTTAAAGTATTCAGTCTGAAACGATTAGAAAAAGATGATTTAAATATATTGAAAGGGATATATGAATCAAGAACAAGCTTTATCAAAACTGCAGGCAACAGAATTGGAAATATTGCTTGTTATTGCAAAATTTTGCGATGAGAACCAAATTACTTGGGCTCTTGATTCTGGTACAGCACTTGGAGCAGCAAGGCACCAGGGATTTATTCCCTGGGACGATGATGTCGATATTTCCATGCCGCGTGATGAATATGAGCGTTTTGTCAAGTTGGCGCTAACTTCTTTTCCTGAAGGGTATTCTTTTCATTCTTTCGAAAACACAAAAGGGTATCCTGGTTTTTTTGGAAAAATTTACAAGGATGGAACGAGATTCGAAACTGCCGAAACAAGGAGTGCTGGCTGTCCACAGGGAATATTTGTTGATGTCTTCCCTTTAGATTCGCTTTATTTAGATTCGGAAAAACAAAAAGAACAACTTGCTAATGCTTCTAAGTGGCAGAAAATGTCGTATTTATTTCATTCTTCTTCAATTAATGTTCCGCATGGGGGTGTTTTTGGTGCGCTGGAAAGAGCGGCGTGTTGTATAGCCCATGGTTTTATTCGATTGATAGTGCGTGACAGAAATTCACTTAAGGTAAACTACGAGAAATCAATAATCAAATGCGCTCCTCAAAAGGGTGATTTTATTACCAATATGGCGTATACCGACGATGGTATTTTGCGATATGAAGAAATTTATCCTGCGCGTCCGGTATCGTTTGAGGGTCATATGCTTCCAGGGCCATGCGAAATGAATTATTACCTTACCAAAATGTACGGCGATTGGCGTCAACTTCCTGACCCAGAAGATCGTCATACTCATTTACCGTTGCTACTTGATTTTGGCAATGGTGAAGTGTGGGAAAAGAAAGAGGTCTAGTTTTCCGGGTTATATATTTATAGCCTTGTCTCTCGCATGCTCTTTCTGTAGTGTTAAATGAAAGAGCCGACCATTTTATTTTTGTCTAAGTCTTCTTGCTAGTTGAAACATCTTCATTCTTGGCACTTTGGCTTATTATTTATTAGCTGCCTGACAGGCAGCAATAGTTCGTTCCGCTGTTTTTTCCCAAGAAAAATCGTTAACTACGCGCTCATATATTTTCTTTGCCATCTTTTTATTCAGCTCTGGATTATCATAAAGTTCCAGGATGGCTTTGGATATTATTTCAGGCGAAGTGTCTCCGATAATAACCCCATATTCATCGGTGGGTATAAGTTCATCTACGCCACCTACATGGGTAATTATAGAAGTTGTTTCACACGCGGCAGCTTCAAGCAAAGAAGTTGAAAACCCTTCAGATCTAGTTGGTAGACAGAAACAATCTGAAGTCTCAAGTAGAGCGGCAACATCATTTGAATCTATTTTTCCCAACAAATGAACATTACTTAATTGATACTCTTCAATTGTTTTTTTGAGAACTCCATCACCAGCAAATAAGAAATGAATATCGGTATGCGACTGGAGTTGTTTGGCAGCTTCCGTTAAAGGGATTATGCCTTTTTCGGGGATAAAGCGACCAATAAAAGAAACAATAAAATCAGATTCAGCTAAACCCAATTCGTTTCTAAAGTCTCTTTGAGAAGATTGCGCGTGAAAAAACTTGGCATCAATCGAATTGTTCAAAACACCTTTTCCAGTGATTTTGAAATTAGTTAGCCAGCGTAAGCCAGCTTTTGAGACAACATAGAAATCTATATCATGGCGTTTTAAAAGTGCTGTAACAAAATGCTCCCATGCACGTACAAAAATATCAATAAAGCTATTACCAAAAGTAAGGTATGCGGATCCGTGATCAACAACAATTGGTTTAATGTCCTTGCTTTCTGCAAGTTTTACTCCAGTAAAAGTGTGTGGGTAGAATCTAGTATTTATTGATACGTAGTCAATTTTTTCTTTGTTAAGTTGTTTGAGCAATTTCTTATACTCAGTGTTCTTTTTAGGAAGAGGAAATCGTCCATTAAAAAGGGGGTAACACGGAAGGCGATAGATTGAAATATTTGGAGAAATATTTTCATGGGATAGTAAATCAAAACAGTTATTAGTTACGATGATTACGGTTTTGTCTAATCCTTCAAGCGCAAAAGCAAGATTCTGGGTATATTTTTCAACTCCGCCAATGTTTGGAAGATAGTTGGCTGAAAAAATGCAATATGTTTCTCGCATAGAAAACTCCGTACTTACTTTATGATTTCACTGTTATTGCGAGGTGGAATATATACTATCGTTAGTAAGTTAAAATTACTACATTACGATACAATCAGATGTGAGCAATCATTAAGATGCATACGTGGAAGAGAATGATTTGAAGGTACTCGTTGTAATTCCTGCATACAATGAAGAAGCCAATATTGAAAAGGCTGTTAAATCAATTACCGATTATGGCTTTGATTATGTTGTTGTTAATGATGGATCAGGCGATAGCACAGCTGAAATATGTAAAAGAAATGGCTTCAATTATCTAGACCTTAAAGAAAATCTTGGTATTGGTGGGGCTGTTCAGGCGGGACATAAATACGCATATTCTCATGGTTATGATGTTGATATTCAGTTTGATGGCGATGGGCAACATGATGCAAGTTGCATAAAGCTGCTGGTTGAACAAATTGAAAAAGGGTCAGATTTGGCTATTGGTTCGCGCTTTCTTGAGCCAAGTACAGGTTTTAAATCAACTTTTATGCGTCGATTAGGAATTAAATGGCTATGCGGTTCTATTCGGCTTGCTTCTGGCCTTAAAGTAACTGATCCAACTTCTGGTTTTCGTGCTACAGGATTAAAAGCCTTAGAGTATTTTTGTAAAGATTATCCTGCAGACTACCCTGAGCCCGAATCAATAGTTGCCGCAAAAAAGGCAGGGCTTGCTGTTTCGGAAGTTCAAGTTGTAATGCATGAACGTCAGGGTGGCGTATCTTCAATTAATCCTCTTTCAAGTGTGTACTACATGATTAAGGTAACGCTGGCGGTTTTTCTGGTTGGCTTAGGAAGAAAAAGGAAATGAAATGTCTTTAACAAGAGCAGCTCTTTTAATTGCATCACTGATTTTTCTTGTTGTTATTGTTAAATTGGTTGCTTCAAAACGTCTAACAATGAAATATTCCTTTCTGTGGCTTGGGCTTATTTTGGTAATTATAGTTTGTGGGTTATTTCCTATTATTCCGTATACGCTTTCTGATTGGTTAGGTTTTGAGGCGCCTTCGAACTTTATTTTTCTGGTTGCCATTTTCTTTTTGTTAGCAATTGCGCTTTCGCTTAGCATTATTGTCAGCAAACAGCAGAGAAAAATAACCACTCTTATTCAGGAGCTGTCAATACTGGAAAATGCAGTTAAAAAAGACAGCAAGAAGTAATAATCTTTAGTGAGTTTTAAATCGCAGAAATAGTTTCATGCTGATATGGTTTCGTGTTGGCTGATAGTTATTTACTTTAAGAGGGAGTGTATTAATTGGGTGAGTCTACAGATTGTCCCTCAATCTCAGTTCTAGTTCCAATTTATAACGTAGAAAAATATTTGCGTCAGTGCTTGGATTCGTTGCGGGCACAAACATTGAAAGACTTTGAAGCGATTTGCATCAATGATGGCTCAACAGATAGTTCACGTGAAATAATTCAAGAATATCTAGATAAAGACGCCCGTTTTAAAGTCATAGACAAACCAAATTCAGGCTATGGTTCTTCAATGAACCAAGGGCTTAAAAAAGCGTGTGGTAAATATATTGCCATTTTGGAATCAGACGACTTTTTTGAACCGTTCGCACTCGAAAAGCTCTATACCGCTGCAGAAAACAATAATGCTCAAGCGGTAAAGGCTGATTTTTGGCTGTACTGGTCAACTCCAAAAGAGCGTAAAGAAGCTTTTGGTATTATCACCAATAAAATGGCGGATAGGTTGGTTAATCCGCAAGTTGAGCACGATATCTTTTACAAAAAACCATCTATTTGGTCGGGCTTATATAACCGTGAATGGCTTAACCGAAACAATATTACGTTTTTGGAAACACCAGGTGCATCGTATCAGGATGCAGGTTTTAACTTTAAGGTATGGGCTTCAGCTGAGCGAGCTGTTTTCTTAACTACGCCTATTTTGTTTTATAGGCAAGACAACGAACAATCTTCGGTTAATTCACCTACAAAGGTATTCTGTGTTTGCGACGAATATGCTGAAATGGACCGCTACCTAAAGCAAGACCCTAAAAAATACGAGCAGCTTAAAGGCGTAAAAGAGCGCATGAAGCTTGATAGTTACCTATGGAACTATGACCGCTTAAGCCCTGAATTACGCGAGCAGTTCTTAGTTCGTGCAGCGCAAGAGTTCCGCGAAGACGAAGCCAAAGGTTTGTTCGACTGGTCTTTGCTGGAATATTTTGAAGAAGTAAACTTGCGTGCAATGTTGGATTCGCCGGAGGCTTTTTGTGAGGGAAGGGCTAACCTTGCAAAGCCGGGAAAACTCAACACGTTTAAGCATTATTACCGGCTTGGGGGGCTTCCCTTGGTTAAAAAGGTAATTACCTCCAAAATGCATGAAGGAAAAGAATAATGCCTGCGCTTTCAGTTATTGTTCCTGTATATAACGTTGAAAACTACCTTGAGTGGTGTTTGGATTCGCTGCGGGTGCAAACTTTCTCAGACATTGAAATCGTATGCGTAAACGATGGCTCTACGGATAATTCGCGTGCTATTCTTTCTACATGCCAAGAAAAAGACAAGCGCATTGTTATTGTGGATAAGTCCAACGGCGGACTTTCTTCTGCACGTAATGCGGGAATAAAAGCCGCAACAGCAGATATAGTATGCTTTTTGGATTCAGATGATCGTTTTACTCCCGATGCGTGTGGGACAATTGTTAATACCTTTAATTCAACCAACGCAGAGGTAGTTACGTTTGGGGCAAATTGCTATCCAAAAGAAGCGGGGTATCCCTGGCTTGAAGAGCACTTAAGCCCCCGGAATGTGGTATACGAACCCTTCCATAAAGACCTCTTATTTAAAGAAATGTCACGCCCTTTTGCGTGGCGCACGGCGTGTAAACGCTCCTTCATTGTAGAAAACAACTTATTCTTCAATGAAGATGTTAAGTTTGGCGAAGATCAAGTTTTTCATTTTGCAATTTATCCTCGTTCCAAAAAAACAGTTTTAATTGCAGATAAGCTGTATGACTATCGCGTTGCGCGTGAGGGTTCCTTAATGACAACAATTGCAACAGATTTGCAGCGTAAGGGTTTAGAACACGTGCCTATTGCGCGCTCTATTTTGTTCGATTGGAAAAACGAAGGACTTCTTGCGTGTTATTCGGCGGATATGCTCAACTGGGTTGTTGAATTCAATGTGTACGAAACACTTAGCTTGCCAGTTGACCAGGTAGGGGTTGTGCTTAATGCGGTAGGTAATTTAATTACCGAGTTTTGGTCCAAAGAAGAAATAGCGCAGCTGGGGCTTTCAAAAGCAACGCTCGATGTTATTAAATTATGCCTTGAAAACAAAAAACCATCACGTATTGACCTTCTAAAGAAAAAGGCTGCCTATCGCATACAGCAAGATGGGCTAATATCATTTGCAGTACATATGATAAAACGCTAATTAGGGGGCATATATGAAGATCAAAGCGCTTGGTCTTTGTAGAGGCGATGGAAAACTGTACATAAAAGTAAAATCTTCCAAACCAGTTTCCACACAAAACTTTGCAGCAAAACTTTGGGGTGAAGGAAGACTTTTCCCTATTAATTGTTATCCTGCGGGTCTTTTGCCTGAACAGGACTTAGGAGACTCTGAACCACCTAGATTAAAGGTATTTAATCGGAAAGCATCAAACCCGGAAACGCCGAGTCAAGAAACGGCTGATTGCGACTCGTTTGTTCAGGAGGCAAACGGCTCGGTTGATTTAAGCAAAACAACGCTGTTTTGGGTTCTTGAAGTTCCCGTTTTAGAAATTCCATCGGTTGAAGTTGAATTTTTACACCAGGGACAACCGGTAGGATTTTTACCTATTAACTACTCTTCGGCAAAATGGTTTTCACGGTTTAATTACAAAACAAAAAAAGAGCTCTGCGCTTCTATTCGCAATTATGAAGAGAGCTTTACTAAACAGCAGTTCCAAATAAAAATTCTGAATTATTTTGAATCCGAAGATGGGGTTATTTGGCGCACGGTTGTCTCATGGCAGGGAGATAGCGCCAAACGCCCTGTATTAAACGCGTTTGATGGTAAGGGAAACCAAATTCCTTTTAAGCAATACTTCTTTGAATTTCAACCCGCTTGTTCTACTAAAGAGCCTAATAAACTTTTTCTTTCCATTGAACTTCCAGAAAGCCAAAAATATTTTTACCTTGTTGCTGCAGAAACCGAAGAGCAAAGCGTTGCCTTTGCTCATGGTGTTGCGGGCTCCATAGCTTGCAAAGAAGGGGATTATTACCCAGGTTTTTGCAGTATGCATAAAGAAGCTTATGGGGGATACAAGTATGGTTCTTGGCTTTATATGAAAGATGCTCGCGCAGACGACAAAGCGTATCAAAAATGGTTCGAGCATCATCGGGCGCAAAAAAACGAACTGATTGTCCAGCAGGAAAAAGTGCTCAAAAATGCACCGCTTATTAGTATTGTTGTTCCGTGTTATCAATCAAATAAGCTGTTTCTTTTGCAAATGATTAAATCGGTTGTAAAGCAGAGCTATGCAAACTGGGAATTACTGTTGTTAGATGCTTCGCCTGAAGAAGAAACGGTAGCGCAGGCAGCAAAGGCGTTTTTCGACAAGCGCATTCGGTATATTGACTTGGGCGAAAACAAAGGCATTGTGGGCAATACGAACGAAGGCATTCGTGCGGCTAAGGGTAAATTTGTTGCGTTTTTAGATCACGATGATTTACTCGAGCCCGATGCTTTGTATTGCTATTTTATGGCTATGAAGAAAAACCCTAATGCGGAAGTATTTTACTGCGATGAGGATTTATTCGAAAAGCCTGGTAAGTACATTCAGCCTGTTTTTAAAACGCCGCTCAATCTAGATCTTTTATATAGTCACAATTGTGTTACCCACTTCCTTATGATTGACCGCAAGCTTTTGCTTCGCATGGGTCTTTCAACGGATGAAGTTTCTGGCGCACAAGATTACGACCTTACCTTGCATGCATACGAAAAGGGTGCGGAATTCTGTCATGTTGCACGCGTTTTGTATCACTGGCGCATACATAAAGGCTCAACAAGTGGGGATAATCTAGGCGGAAAGCCTTACGCAGAAGAAGCAGGAAGACTTGCGCTTCAAAAACACCTTGAGCGTAGGGGAATTAATGCAAAGGTTACTACAACAGACCATTTGTTTGTGTATCGCGTAAAGTATGCACTGCCTGATCCTGTCCCATATGTAAGTGTTATTATTCCCAATAAAGATCACGTTGACATGCTTGATGCCTGTATTTCATCAATCATAAACAAAACAACGTATACCAATTACGAAATTGTAGTGGTTGAAAACAACAGTGTAGAGCCTGAAACCTTTAAGTATTACGAGCGCTTGCAATATAAGCACGGTCAGGTGCGCGTGGTAACATGGAAGGGCGAATTCAATTATTCCAAGATAATTAATTTTGGTGTTCAACAGGCAAGGGGCAAGTATTTGCTTTTGTTGAATAATGATACGGAAGTAATTACGCCCAACTTTATAGAAGAAATGCTGGGTTATTTGCAACGTCCTGAGGTAGGCGTAGTGGGTGCAAAGCTGTATTTCCGTGACAATTTGGTTCAGCATGCTGGAATGTTGGTTGGCGTTCACGGGGCCGTGGCTCATGTAAACCAAAACTTCTCAAAAACACGCGAAGGTTATTTGGCTCGTGCGGTTCGTCCCGGCAATTTCTCGGGCGTTACGGGTGCATGCCAGATGGTAAGCCGTGACGTTTTTGAAAAAGTGGGCGGATACACTGAAACTTTAGCGGTTGGATTTAATGACATTGACTTTTGCCTGAAGGTTGGCCACATAGGGTATCGCATTACGTTTACGCCTTATGCGGAACTGTATCACTATGAATTTGTTTCCCGTGGTAGAGAAATCGCAGATCCTGAAAAGCTCGAACGGTGGGAGAAAGAAAAGCAAGAATTCACAACCCGTTGGGGCAGCGTATTTAAAAACGGCGATCCGCTTACTAATACAAACTTAGATAAGAACAGCTCATATTATGCTTTGAGTGAAGATTAAACCCTTTAAGAGTCTTTGTTTGAAGAATTAAAGGCCCTCATGCTAGCATAGAAGTTTGTTTAGCTTACATTTAGTAGCCTTAGGGTTTAAGTATATACAGGAGCATTCGTGCATGAGTGATTTGAAAATTCAATTTAAAAAAGATTGGTTCATATTAACCTCGTTGGTTTCTAAGGACTTCAAGTTAAAGTACCGCCGCAGTGCATTGGGTGTTCTGTGGTCGGTACTTAACCCGCTTTTAATGATGATTGTTTTAACAGCGGTTTTTTCTACGGTGTTCCGTTTTCAAATTGAGAATTTTGCTCTGTATTTAATTTTGGGACAAACGCTGTTTGGGTTAATGTCTGATGCAACTTCAGGGGCTATGTCTTCCATTATTGATTCGGCATCGCTTATTAAAAAGATTCGCATCAATAAGATATTGTTTCCTTTGGAAAAAGTAGCATTTGCGCTGGTTAACTTTGTAATTTCACTTATTGCAGTTGTTGCGGTAATGGTGTTTTTCCAGGTTGTTCCAACGCTTAACCTGTTGTTTTTACCGCTGCTTTTACTGTATGTGTTTGCGTTTAGCTTAGGGCTTGGCTTGCTTATTGCAGCGCTTTCGGTTTTCTTCAGAGACGTTATGCACTTGTGGAGCGTTGTGCTAACAGCGTGGACTTATGCAACGCCGCTGTTTTACCCTATTGAAATCTTGCCAGACTTTTTGGCGCCACTAATGCAGTTTAATCCTATGTATCATTACGTAACATACTTCCGCGAAATTGCGTTGTGGGGCATGACGCCAAGTTTGGAACAAAATCTTATTTGTATTGGTTTTGCTGCTGCTGCTCTTGTTTTGGGCTATGTGGTATTCCGCGCCAAAGAGAAAAAATTCATCCTTTACGTATAAAAGGAATTAGATATGCCAGAAAACGTTAACACTTCTGTTCTAACTATTGATGACGCTCCTAAAACTGAAGAAGTTGATAACCGTGAAACCATGATTAAGATTGATCATGTTTCTATGGTGTTTAATATGGCGTCAGAGCAGCTGAATAACTTAAAGGAATATGCCATTAAGCTTGCAAAGCGCGAATTATTTTTTGAGGGCTTCAAGGCGTTAGATGACATTTCTTTTGAGGTAAAAAAAGGCGATGTATTTGGCATTATGGGAACCAACGGTTCTGGCAAATCTACGCTTTTAAAAATTGTTGCCGGCGTTTTGGATCCTTCAGAGGGAACGTGTGAAATTAACGGCAGCATTGCGCCACTTATTGAGCTTGGTGCTGGCTTTGATATGGATTTAACTGCCCGAGAAAACATCTATCTGAACGGTGCACTGCTTGGCTACTCAAAGAAGTTTATCGACGAAAACTTTGATGAAATTGTTAGTTTTGCTGAGGTTGAAAAGTTTCTTGATATGCCTTTGAAGAACTATTCTTCAGGTATGGTTGCGCGTATTGCGTTTGCTATTGCTACGGTTATTGTTCCGGAAATTTTAATTGTTGATGAAGTGCTTTCTGTTGGTGACTTTATGTTCCAAAAGAAATGCGAAGATCGCATTAATCAGCTTATTGAAGAACACGGGGTTACCGTATTAATTGTTTCTCATAGTAATGAGCAAATTGCTCGTTTGTGCAATAAGGCAATTTGGATCGAAAAAGGGCATACCCGCTTAATGGGAGATGCGGAAGAAGTTTGTCGCGTATACGGCGGTCTTGGTGGCCGCACCGGAAGTGCTGAGGCTGAACAGCGGGTATTTAAGGCTCTGGAAAAAGTTGCAAAGCAAAAAGAAACACCTGGTTCATATAAGGTATTTGATGGCGATAACTTTGCAAGCATTAATACTAAGATGATTCGCGAAGGCTGGGGTAATGAGAAAGTAAAAACCGTAGCGCTTGCGTGCGATGTTTCTCATGTAAATACTATTGTTGCAAACGCTTTGGCATCTGCTTATGGCGCACCTGTGTTGCCTGTTTCTCCAGATACTATCCCCGATACTGTTGAGCAGTATTTGTATCAGGTTGAGCCTAAAAAGGTTCTTTTGTTTGATTGTTGGGGTAGAGCCGCAAATGCTGAAGAACTGGCAAAGGCTTTTCCTTGGTCACCTGAAGTTGTGGTTTTTGGCAGAGGAAAAGAGTCGCTTGATTTTTCAATAGAGGTTTACGAATTTGGGAAAAAAGAAGGGTTCTGGCGCGAAGAGGTTGGGGTAATAGATTTTGATAGCAATCCTGCTTCTTTAGTGGCAGCACCTTATTTGTATAAGGAAAAATGCCCAATTTTTGTGGTTAATAATGAGTCGAATGACGGTTGTCTTACGGACTATTTGGACAAAGTGGATTTCAAAAAAGCAATTGTTTTTGCTGGAGCAAAAAACAGCGCAGTTAAAAAGGTTATTGAAAGTTTTGACAAAAAGGTTTTAGTTTTGGAAAAAGGCAATGTTTCTGAGACTTGCCGAAATATAACAAACTACATTTCCGATTCTTTTTTGCGTGATTCATCTGCTGAAAAGAAGTTCTGTTTGTCCGCTTTAACAATTGGTCAATGGCCCAATTTGTTGGCCTGTGGCTGCTTTGGTGCGCGTGCAAATGCACCGTTATTGTTGTCTGATGGAGCAAACTTGGACTCCATTGCACAGTCTCTTGACTATGTTTCGAATTCAAACGTGGATTCTCTTTTCTTTGTTGCGGGTTCTGCGGGAATGAATGTAATGGAGAGACGTTTATTCTGCTCAGAGGCTTTTGCGCGCTAAAGTAGTGTGTCTATTTGGCCTCATTGCAGTTATTTTACTGAAGAAATAAAGGGAGCTTTTATGGGATCATCTATTGAGTTTGGATTGATTTGCAGAGATGCAGGAAAAGTGTTTATCCGCGCAACTTCTAGTGTAATCCCAGAGGGGCATGAGTTTAAAGTTGAAAGCCAGATTGCAGGCAAGAAGCGTCCCTGTCTTTTGTTTTTAGATGAAGCGAAAAATAACAAAATAGATAAAATTTCATGGATTTTAGTTGCTCCTCAGTATGCGAAGCAGAATCTTGTTTTTTCTTTAGTTGATTCAAAGGGTGCTATTATTTCCTCTCAAGAAAAAACACTTTCACTTGAAAAGGTTAAGTGGGTATCAAGATATAATTACCGCGCAAACAGAGAAGCCGCTTTTGAAATAAGAAATTATGATACCGAGCGCGATTTTGATTTAGTTCGAATTGATTTGTATGAGTGCATTTCCGATGGTGAAAAAGATATTTTTCACGGAGCACTGCATATTCAAAATGACATAAAAAATACTGTCGAGCTTCAATGTTGTTCCGAGACGGGTGAAGTTATTTCTTCTGATTTCGTGTATATGGGAGAAAGAGAAGAAATTCTTGCTTCGTATTCTTCTAGAAAGTATAGAAAAATATTCTTTTCTATTAAGGTTAACAAAAATGCTCATCTAAGAGTTTTTCAAGTTTTAGATATGGATTCTGGGGAACTTTTAAGAGGTTTTAAAGCTATAGAGCATGATCAGTATGAAAAGATAGAAAAAGAATCTGAGCTTTATTCTCTTAACGCACAGGTTGACCCTGGGTATCATCAATGGTTTATTGAGCATCGCGCTACCCCCATATATGTAAAGGCGCAGCGGGAGTATTGTTTTCCTCAGAAAAATAAATTCAGCATTATTGTTCCGCTGTTTAAGACGCCTCTTAATTTCTTTGATGAAATGGTTGCTTCCGTTAAAGGTCAAAGCTATGAAGATTGGGAACTTGTTTTAGTAAATGCTAGCCCTGAAGATTTAGCTCTTGCGCAATGGGTCAATGAAGAAACAAAGAAAGATTCACGAATAAAGGTAGTAACTCTTGAATCCAATTTGGGCATAACTTTGAATACTAATAAAGGCGTAGAAGCAGCAACGGGTGATTTCGTTTGCTTCTTTGATCATGATGATATTCTTGAGCCTGATTTATTGTTTGAATATGCGCGTGCCATTGAAAGCGATTCTGAAATAGATTTGCTTTATTGCGATGAAGATAAATTACTTGAAGACGGCTTTTATTCGCAGCCATTTTTTAAACCAGATTTTTCCATTGATTTACTCCGTAATAATAATTACATCTGCCATATGCTCACGGTTCGTAAATCAGTGTTGGATTCCTTACCAAAAGCTGGTTCAGAGTTTGATGGGGCTCAAGACCATAATTTAACGTTAAAAGTGGCAGAAGTTGCTCGTGTGATTCATCATGTTCCAAAGGTTTTGTATCACTGGCGAATGAGCGCTAGCTCAACTGCAGCAAATGCAGATAGTAAACCTTATGCGACCATCGCAGGTATTAAGGCTGTGTCTGACCATTTGGAACGTTTGGGAATAAAGGCAAAGGTAGAGCAGTCTAGAAGGCCGTTTACGTATAAAATTACTTACGATGTTACGGGTGAGCCACTTGTTTCTATAATTATCCCATCAAAAGATGCGGTTAATCTTTTGGATACATGTATTAAATCTATTATTGAAAAAACCACGTATGCAAATTACGAGATAGTGATAATAGAAAACAATAGTACTGACGAAAAAACCTTTGATTATTACGATGAAATAACAAGCAGATATGAGTTCGTTCGAGTAATAAAGTGGGATTATGAATTTAACTTTTCAAAGCTTATGAACTTTGGCGCTAAGCACGCTAATGGCGAGTATCTAGTTTTATTGAACAATGATACAGAGCTTTTATCCGCTGATTGGATAGAGCGAATGCTTGGTATATGCCAGCGTGAAGAAGTGGGCATTGTTGGCGTTAGACTTTTGTATAAAGATGACACTATTCAGCATGCAGGTTTGTGTGTTACGGGTGGTGTTGCGGGGCATCTTAATCGCGCTTTACCAAAGGGTAATTGGGGCTATTTTGCTTTGGCAGATGCAGAACAAAACTTTAGCGCTGTTACGGCAGCGTGCCTAATGGTTCAAAAATCATTATTCAATGAAGTTGGTGGCTTTACTGAAGAGCTTGCTGTTGCTTTTAATGATGTTGATTTTTGCTTGAAGGTGCGGGAGTCTGGCAAGCTTATTGTGTATACCCCTGAAGTTGAGCTGTATCATTATGAGTCTATTTCTCGTGGTGAAGAAGACTCGCTTCAAAAGAAGATACGCTTCCATAGGGAAGTTGCTTACATGAACAACAAATGGGCTGCTTATTATATGGCAGGTGACCCTTATATCAACGAAAACTTCGATATGACTGAACCCTACAACAGGTATTATCGCTTGCCTCATTTTGGGTAGGACTTTTGAAATTTTATTCGAAATACAGAGGCATAGAACATCGGAATCATTATAATGTTCTATGCCTGTTAAGCTAGAGTTTATTAGGTACGACTACAACGAAAACCAGACTGTACGTGCAATCCATTTTATAAGTTTAAGGGCAATGGATATACAGTGCTTTGCTATCGTATTTCTCTTATGTATGTGCTGAGCCTTTGAGTGTTCTAGTTTTACTTCAATTCGGTTAATTCTCTCATAGTCTTTGGTTCTGTTTTTTTCTTGAATCATTATGCGGAGAATTTGATTTGTATTGTCTTTAATTTTGAAGGTGCAAAGAAATTTGCATGTCTTGATATACTGTGATGGTTTGATTTCAATCTCAAGACTGTGCCTTTGTTTCTTAGGCTTTAGCATCGTCCGTTTGTTTGACTCATGGCATTGGATAACGAGTATGTGCGTGTCATCGTCGCTGTTCGGCGATGGGATGATAATCTTGATGTTCTTTTTGGTACTTGTGGACATAATTGTTCACGACCTTTCCTGATAAGGTCGCAAACTGCGCAGTTCGCATTTGCGAATAAAACTGATGATCAAACAAACCTCGCGAGCGTTCGGCAATGCACGCTTGCGACTAAGTCATCCGCTCTCTTTGACCCCGTAGACGAACATGGGCAGGCTACGGATGTCCAAGTAAAGCTCTTGACAATTTGCTAAAATTGCTAATCAAGTAATGACCTGCACTAAGCGCGATTACGAAGACTAGTTTACGGATCAAGCGCACTGAAGTCGCTGTTCTAAATTTGGTGCAAAGTTGGTGAGAATTTGGTAAGAGGCCGGAAAGAAGCAGACTTCCCGAAAGAGAACGGAATTTCCTTCTCAAGCTTTTACTGCGCCCTCAAGGATGCCTGGAACGCCAAAGTGAGCGACCAAGAGCTCATGAATGAGCTGTTCGACTTTGTGTCCATACCAGCCGAAGCGTTGAATCGAAAAGGCAATCCCTTCCATATCGATTCAAGCAATGCAAGCAAGATAAAAAACGGCATAATTGATATCCCGCAGAGAATCAGGGAAGCCCGCGAGAATCTTAAGGTTCTCCTGTCTATTGAAAGCTCCTTTACGGAAAACGTTCTCCCGAACCTCAATCCCAGCAAGATCGAAAAGCTTCAAACCCGCATCCTGTCGCTCGTTCACGACTCAGCCTGCTCGAGCGACATGGAAAGAAAACTGTCAGATCTCGCGCGAATCGAGTCACTCGCCAAGTTCCTGCCGAAGCCTTCCTCGAATCCCTCGCATGGCCGAACAGCAGACCCCAGAGCGTCATTGAACGCAAAAAAGAATCATCCCGTAAGGACAAGCCGCTGCCTAAACCCTCCATCCCGTCCGATATAGCACCCCAAGAAATGCCCTACGTTGATGCGCTGATGAAGATCTACGGTGAATCCGAAGGCGCCCACTCCATCAGCCCATCAGATATCGACGCCCATCCGAAGTGCCAAAAACACTTCAAAAGGCAGAGGTCTGATTACTATGCCGCAGAAACGCTGAGACGCGGGCTTCGCGATGCGTACGAAGAACCAGATGACGACCAATTTCACGCCCTCGAAGATGAGATCTACGATGGCGTTATCGACACATATGAAGATGAATACGACTCGGGAATGGATCGACTTAGGCACACCCTGATGCAATCAGTCCAAATAAGCGCGGCGAAGTGCTTTGCGTCGCGAGACACCTCTTGGATAGGCAACTCGGAAAAGAAGGGCATGTGTCACATTCTCGTTAACGACGAGAGGATTAAGGGGTGGCTCGATGAAGACAGATAAGGTCTTTAACACGCCTTTCGAAACCGCCTTAAGAGTCGCGTTGTTGCTTAGCGTCGCACCGGAAGACCTGGACGCAACATCAATTCAAGCAATCGACTTCCTCGCAACTTACGGAAAAGCCTTCTCGCTTTCTGGCCATAACGCCAATGGGGACAATCGCTTCATGCACTGCGAGCTTGCGGCGAGAAAGGGCTTGATCGACAAAGGATTGAGGATGCTCGTAAAAAAGGGATACGTTCTCCCTTTCGCGAGCAAAGAGGGCTTCTTGTATCGACTTTCCTTGGAAGGACAGGCGTTCGCTTGCTCAATCAATACGAAATACGCCGAGGAATACAGCGACACCGCCACCAGTGCATTCGACTTCGTTCGGAAAAACGGAATCGAGTCAGTTTTCGCGCGAGTACAAAATCAGAGAGATTCAATTGAGGAATGATGGCCGATGGGCAGTTACTACATCAGCGAAATAGCAGCATCCGGACGAGACGTGCGCACATCCTCCATCCAATTTCATCAGGGAGTCAACATCGTGCACGGGCCTTCCAATACCGGAAAGTCGATGATCGTGAAGATAATTGACTATCTGTTCGGAGGAGACAGCTGTCCCGCGAACCCGAATAGAACCGGCTATAGCGATTTTCGGATGACTCTAG
>ENA-OOWV01000601-OOWV01000601.1-human-gut-metagenome-genome-assembly--contig:-NODE-601-length-27495-cov-2.258856_pt1 | contig 27495 bp, 26 predicted proteins | sample MGYA00241584_ERZ501337 | MGnify/ENA primary metagenome ERZ501337 (study PRJEB25962, sample SAMEA2042744) | human gut metagenome | biome: human gut; feature: human-associated habitat; material: faeces... | reverse complement strand
AAATATCAGCACCAATACTTAGCTTAATATATCCGGCGACAATCGTATTAATTGTTATGACTATATTCAACAAATATGTTAACAATGACAAAGATAACTTTATCGGATTACTCTATTATTTATAAAGCGATATCTAAGAAGAAAATGAGTATTCCGGTTCGACTTTTACGCGTATTAAAAGATGAACTTTATCTATATACTTTAACTAATGAGCCAACAAAGAATATTAAAGTGGCCCCATTAGATGATGAGAGAGTATCTAATGATGACTTGGTACTCTCTATTGGAACTACAGAGGTTCCTAGTATTGATGGTTTAAGAGGAATTAAAACATCGCAGTGGTATAGAAATATAGTTTTGGGTGATTTAAGGTTTACAGATAGAGATTTATTGTCTTATGCCCCTTCCTTAGCTAAAGGCGAGTCAGGTAAATTACCAATTAATTCTTTATATCAAGATGACTATCATGGTATTTTAGGATTAAGTAATCTACTTGTTGTTGACTATGAGGACATTATCTCAAAAACAATAAGGAACGATAGAGAAAGAAAAAAATATACAAGTTTTCAAGATGTTCTTGAACAACAATTTGATCAAAGCAAAGAAATGTATAATCTAGCATGTTTGACTGAAGACCAAATGGATTTGAATATGTTGGAATCGTATCTAAGAAAAATTTTTGAAAATAATATGAATATATTAGATCTCGAAGACTTTAAAGGTGCATATAGAACCAATTTAAGACGATTAATTAGAATTTATGATTATCTGAAAGGAAAAGAAAAAAACCTTTGATTAAAGCTACTTTATAAAAAGCAACCATCAAAGGCTTTTTATTTCCTATTGGAGAACAATCCAACAAGGCAATTTCTTGGAACTACCCTATCTTCCTGCTCTCTATACCTTGAATTATACACATATAAATAAAAAAAACAAGAAAAATGTATTATTTAAAGGTATAACAGTTTTAATGAATACACATGGTTATAGTTGAATTGTCGATATATCATATAAAACTGAATATCGAATAATTATATACAGTGATAAAATAAGGTATATAAACATAAGTTTCTTATTAGGAGGTTTTTTATTATGTTATATGATATTCGAGATAAGTATCGAGCGGCTAAAACTTTAGAGAATCTAACTGGCGTAAGTGAAAAACGGTGGCTAAGGGAAGAAGAACAAAACATTGGTCGGATAGATTATTCAAGAGAAGATGAAGATATTAAGAGAATAATAAAAGAAAATCATGGATATTATCCTAAATTAGAAGAAATAGAACTGGTACTAACTCATATAACAACAAGTTCGGATGAATGCCAATCTATTAAAGATAATGGATTGCTGGATTTGGGAAAGTCTTATCAGCTTACATCTAGCGATTTGAGAAAATTTCTTAATTTAAATGGAATTGAAATTCTAATAGATGACTGTAAATTGAGATATGGTGGAAGGGAATATGATATTAAGTATACACCGTATCCACCAAAAAATGAATTTTCAAAGGAATATAATGCTTGGCTAGTCGGACGTAGATTTTATTTTGATTACACAATATGTGGATTTCTATCAATAAATAGTAGAGATGTTTATGGAGGATATGTCCATATAAGGCCAGAGGTGTTATCAGATATTGATAATCTTTTAGAAACTGATTTGCAGAATCAATGGATTAAAACCCATGATGCTTATGAAATTTCTTTTATAGTTCCAGAGCATGATTGTGTATATAATGGGTGGACTGACAATGAAGATCAAGAAAGGATTATGTATTATCTGATTGAAGCATATCATTGCATTTGTACAGGATCAAAAACTATTGAAATATTATGTGAAAATGGAATTGATATATATCCTGAACAGATTTTAGAATGTAAACGATTTAAGCAGTGGAACACCATTAAATGAATTATTACAGGTATTACCTTCTCATAGCCGAGGACAAATCCAAGACTTCTTCGCCAACTCAAGGAAGAAGATCGAATATATGTAAAAGGAAAAACCAAAGTAGGAAGATGGTATGTGAATAAAAAGTAATTGCACAATCAATACAATTAAAAGCAATTAATTGCATTTTTTGAAGCAATTAAGAAGCAATTCTTGATGTAATTAGGGTTATAGAGAGGAAATACAACACGGAATAAAGCACTGAACAAAGCACGGAATAAATTATTTGATCACTAAAAACAAGAATGTCGGAAATATAGTTGAAAAAAGTTTGGGAATAAGCAAGTTTGAAAAACCGTATTAATCACATTCTGAATTTAAATAAGGAAAATTATATATTATCTAAAGTCACTTGATGAATTATCAGGTGGCTTTTCTTTTTGAGTTAGGAAAAGGAGGAAATTCTATGCGAAAAAGAAATATACAGATTATCACAAGATTGAATCGTAAAGAACAGGAGCATCTTCAGTCCATGGTTAAACGATCAGGTCTAAGTCAGGAAGCTTATGTACGACAGCTAATCAATGGTGTTGTACCCAACGATGCACCACCAGTTGATTATTATAAGATGATGCAGGAACTTCATTCGATTGGAAACAATCTCAATCAGATTGCAAGAAAAGCTCACGTTCTCAATGTGATCGATGTTCAGGCATATGATCAGGCGGTTAAAGAATTAGAACAAGTGATTAAAAGAATTACGGATGCAGTTATACTGCCAAGAAAACTTTGATATGGCTACAACCGCGATTTGGAATATAAAAGGTTGGCTAGGTAAGATCTTAATATACGTAGAGAACCCGGATAAGACAGAACCGAAAAGTGCATATCTCTCGGATGATTTTAATGATGAGGATAAACAAAATTTGAGTGATGTCATTGCTTATGCAATGCGAGAAGAGGCAACGGTCATGAATGAAGAAACACGGCTTGTATCGGGACTTAATTGTATGCCTGCTACTGCAAGACAGGAAATGATGGCGGTCAAGATAAGATACGGTAAAGTAGATGGTAACATGGCATTTCATGGTTATCAGTCTTTTGCAGAAGATGAGGTAACTCCACAATTAGCTCATGAAATTGGAGTTAAGCTAGCTCAAGAATTATGGGGAGATAGTTTTCAGGTCATCATCGCAACGCATATTGATAAGAAATCCCACATTCATAATCACTTTGTATTGAATTCTGTAAGTTTTTTAGATGGATACCGGTATAACGATTGTAAAGCCACTTATAGAAAGATGCGCCAGACATCCGATCGATTATGCAGAGAATATGGATTATCTGTATTGGAAAATCCAAAAGGCAATAAGTCAAAGCATTATGCAGAATGGCTTGCAGAAAAAGAAGGACGACCTACTTGGCGAAATCTAATTAAAAATGAAGTTGATGATACGATTGCTAGTTCTTTAACAGATAAACAATTTTTCTATAAGCTTAAAGAAAAAGGATACTTCATAAAAAAAGGGAAAGATATTACAGTTAGACCACCGGGTAAAGAGCGTGGAATCAAACTTCAACGTAATTTTGGAGATGAGTATTCTTATGAGTCAATCTGCAAAAGAATCTTGATGAATGATCCAATAAAAAATAGACAGAAACGCCAATCAGGACAGTATAAAGTATTTTATTTAAAGAATAAATTAAGCCAATATAGAATGTATTATGGTTTAAGTGGCAGGTATTTAATCTATTTTCATCATCTGCGCGTTTATAAGAAAGGAGAATCTATATCTAATGCAAGAATTGAATTTATTTATAAAGAAGATTTAAGAAAACTGAATCAAATTAGTCAGGAAACAAAGCTGCTCTGTACGAATCATATTGAAACGTATGAGCAGCTTTTTTCATACCAGTCAGAAAAAGAACGTTTGTTACAAAGTCGTATGAACTATCGAAAACATATTCGTTATCAATTAAGAGCCAAGACAAGACCGGAAGCAGAGAAGGAAGAAATTAAAAAGAAGATTCAATTTTTGAATAAGGAAATTGATGTTTTGCGAAAGGAGGTGGGACTATGTGAGGATATCGTAAAACGAAGTAAAGTAATCCAAAGTAAGTTGGAGGTTACTAAAAAAGAACAATCGAAAAGAAAGGAAGTGAATCAAGATGAATACGGGAGGAGAGGCCGCTGATCAAGTCATTCGCATGTCATTGAATGGCATGGAAGTAGCTGCAAGGATTAGTGGGAAAGCAGCTTTAGAAGTGGCAACAATGCTCTATGCAGTCATGAAAGATCAGAAGAAAACAAAAGGAAAAACACGATTGACCAATCTCTTAAAGACTGGAAAACCATTAACTGTATTTACCTTGCCAAATCAAGATCTGACCAGTTTTCAAAGAGAGGCAAAGAAGTATGGGATTTTATACTATGCAGTTCGCAATCAGAGATCAAATTCTGATGGTATGGTTGATATCATGGTCAAAAGTGAGGATGCTCCAAGAATCAATCGAATCGTTGAACGATTTAAATTGGTCGATGTATCACAGACAGCTCAGGTCAAAACTGAAATCGAGAAGAATAGAGCTGAAAAAAAGTTGAGCAATCAAGAGCGTCCACTTAAGAATCATCAAACTTTAAAACAGGAAGAAAAAGAAATGGCACCACTTCAAAAAGAAGAAGTTACCACAAACCCCAAAGTGGCGAAGACGACAAAATCCCCTCGGTCCGAGCCTTTCTTCAAGCCTGTCGAGGGTATTCCGAATGAATCAAAGAAACCTAGTGTACGGACTCAGTTAAAGACGATTCAAAAGGAACAGACGAAGGCAGAAAAACAAGGGAAAACTGAAAAACAGATTCAGTCAAAACCAAAACAGCGAATACCTAAACAAACAAAAAAGAAGGAGCGATAACTATTATGAGCGTATATCAAGATGTCTTTGACCAAGCTTTAAAACGACGTGAAGAAGGTCGACAAAACTTTATCAATGAAAATAAGGAAAATCGTAAAAAATGTAGAGAGATGTCTGATGAAATGGCTATTCGTTTAGCTAATGATGGTGAGATTTATCGTCAATATTTGGATAAGCAGAACACATTTAGTCATTATACTCCAAACAATGTGTTATTGATCATGGCTCAGAAACCAGACGCTACACGAATTGGGAGTTATCAATATTGGAGAGAACATCATGCATCCATCAAAAAAGAAGAAAGAGAAAATCCAATTCTTATCTTGGAACCTGGTGAAAAATATACACGTCAGGATCATTCTGTAGGTACTTATTACAATACCAAAAAGAATTATGATATTTCTCAGACAAACGCTAATTGGAAACCAAAGCAGGAAACAATTTATGATATGGATAAATTAGTGGAGTGTATAGCAACCATTTCTCCAGTGCCTATTACACAGGTCGATCCAGAAAAATTACCTGTGGGTACAGGTGCTTTGTATGATCCATCCACTGATTCGATTAAACTGCATAATCAATTGGATAATGGTACGACTATTTTCCAATGTGTTACGATGGAAATGGCTCATGCTCTCATGGCTCAGGGAAATCCGCAATACAACCGGGACATTCATGGATTAAAAGCATTATCTGCATCGTATATTTTATGTAAAAGATATGGCGTAGATACTAAAGCATATAACTTTGATGGTGCAGATAATTTGTTTCCAGATATGGATGCTGCCCAAATCAAACAGGAACTTTCTATTATCAAACATACTACACAAGAAATCTCAAGAAGAATGGATCGAGAACTTCGTCATCTTACCCCGCAACGTCAAACGGAGGTGAGATAATATAGTATGAAAAATATGATTTTGATTAAACTGGATCCATATGAGCATGGATATTTATTTCAGGTTTTGAATGAGAAACGAAATCAGATGATTCAAAATCAGGAAGATACAGAGAATATTGACGAACTATTGTTACGGGTCATTGATGCCAAGGAAAAGAAATTAAAGAAAGAGCGAGATGGCCATGGAAGATAATCAAAAACAAACATGGCTTATCTATCTTTTAGGAATGATTCCCGTAGTTTGGTTTGCTTTGATTGTAGCTCCATATCTATCGGATGGATTATTTTCACAGTTTGAAGAATTGACTCATGCTTTATACAATCCCTTGCATCTACAATTTACGGAGGGCAGTTTACGAATTGTTCTCCTTTTTTTATTGGTTTATACTTTGGCAATAATTGTTTATGAGTCTACGAAAAGAAAATATAGACGTGGAGAGGAACATGGTTCTGCATCTTGGGGTTCTGTAAAAAAGGTCAATAAGAAATATGCCAGTAAAGATATCAATGCAGATAAAATCCTGACGCAAAATGTGCGAATTTCTTATGATGGACAAAAGCACAGAAGAAATGTGTTGACTCTGGTTTGCGGAGGATCTGGATCCGGAAAGACACGTTTCTTTGCTAAACCAAATCTGTTTCAGTGTAATACCAGCTTTGTGGTTCTTGATCCCAAAGGAGAACTGACACGAGATACAGGAAATTTGTTAAAGTCACATGGTTATGATGTTCGTGTTTTAGATCTGATTAATATGGATCAGTCGTTTTGTTACAATCCCTTTGCCTATTTAAAGACAGATAATGATGTTCAACGATTGGTTACGAATTTGTTTAAAGCAACAACACCTAAAGGAAGTCAATCTAATGATCCTTTTTGGGATACAGCGGCAAGTATGTTACTCATGGCATTGATTTTCTATTTGAAATACGAAGCACCTGAGGAAGAACAAAATTTTCCAATGGTGATGGAAATGATGCGATATGGTGAAGTGCATGAAGATGATGATTTTTATCAGTCTCCGTTAGATGAATTGTTTAGAAGATTAGAAATGCGAGATCCTAATCATATTGCGGTTAAATACTATAAGGATTATCATTCAGGGTCTGCAAAAACATTAAAAAGTATCCAGATAACTTTGGCATCCCGACTTGAAAAATTCAATTTAGAAACAGTCAATAAACTAACAATTACAGATGAACTAGATTTATCTTCCATCGGTGAAAAGAAAGTGGTTTTATTTGCAATCATTCCTGATAACGATACTTCGTTTAATTTCTTGGTATCAATGTTATATACGCAACTGTTTCAACAATTGTTTTGGTTGGCGGATCATAAATATCATGGTAGATTACCCATTCATGTTCATTTTTTGATGGATGAGTTTGCCAATGTTTCTTTGCCGGATGATTTTGACAAGATTTTATCTGTCATGCGAAGTCGTGAGGTTAGTGTATCGATCATTTTACAAAATTTAGCACAATTAAAAGCTTTGTTTGAGAAGCAGTGGGAATCTATAGTAGGCAATTGTGATGAATTTTTATATCTAGGAGGCAATGAACAGAGTACTCATAAATATGTCAGTGAGTTACTTGGCAAAGCAACGATTGATACGAACACCTATGGTAAAAGCACGGGACATTCTGGAAATTACTCGACCAATTATCAAAAAACAGGTAGAGAATTAATGACACCAGATGAAGTGCGAATGTTGGATAACGATAAAGCAATTCTATTTATTCGAGGGGAAAGACCTATCTTAGATAAAAAGTATGATATTACCAAACATCCAAACTATAAAGAAAGTGCAGATGGTCTTGGATCAGAATATCATCATGGAAAACTAACAGAAGATATTGCAACGATTGAATTAGTACCTTTGACAGGAAATGAAAAAGATCTAGAATCCGATGAACATTTTATATTATTGGATGAATCAGAGATTGAAGAACTCTTGGAAGAAAAAGTAGAAGGAGGAGATGGAAATGCATCGAATGAGTAAAAAAATGAAATTGACATTTGCTGGTTATTCTATCATGAACTTGATGTTCAGTATGGGGATGCCAGTATATGCAGCTGATGACCCATTAACAGTAGTCAATAATTTATCCGATTTTATTTTTGGATTGATCCGTGCAATTGGAATGATTTTATTAGGTTTTGGTATTGTGCAAATTGGATTGTCATTGAAAAGTCATGATCCAAGCCAACGTGCCAATGGCTTCTTAACCTTGGCAGGAGGTGTTGTAATTACATTTGCCAAAGAGATACTAACAATCATCACTGGAGGGTAAGATATGGAATCGGATAACTGGATTGTCCAAAATCTTCAGAATGCATTAGATACCTGGAATGAGAAATTAGCAGAAATTTGGCAGATCATCACACAGTCGCCGGAAGAATTTAAAGGTGGAGGTATATGGGATGTAATTGTGCAGATTCATGGAGCATTGATGGCTATAGGACTGGCTTTGCTAGTCCTATTCTTTGTGATTGGTGTTATGAAGACTTGTGGATCTTTTGCGGAAGTCAAACGTCCAGAACATGCTTTCAAGATTTTTATACGATTTGTCTTGGCAAAAGCAGTTGTTACTTATGGTTTGGAATTGATGATGGCATTTTTTGATATTGTACAAGGAGTGGTTTCTACGATTATGGATACTGCTGGATTAAGTGGGGCATCTGAAACAGTGATTCCAGAAGAAATGATCAAAACGATTGAGTCAGTTAGTTTCTTTGACAGTATTCCTTTATGGGCGGTTACTTTGATTGGAAGTTTATTTATTACAATCCTTAGTTTTGTGATGATAATGAGTGTATATGGACGATTTTTCCGCCTTTATCTTTATACCGCCATTGCACCATTGCCATTAGCAACTTTTGCTGGAGAACCAACACAGAGCGTAGGCAAATCATTTTTACGTTCTTATGCAGGAGTTTGTCTAGAAGGTGCCATTGTCGTGTTGGCATGTATTATTTTCTCATTGTTTGCAGGAAGCCCACCAGTTGTGGATACGGATGCGGCGGCAGTAACACAGGTATGGAGCTATGTTGGAGAATTGATCTTTAATATGCTGGTTTTGGTTGGATTGGTAAAGATGAGTGATCGAGTGGTAAAAGAAATGATGGGATTATAATTTTGGCACAGTTGCTTTTATTTGCTTTATTCAATAAAATATTATGGCTGTTGGAGGATAATTAATCATGATTTCAAATGCTTGTATTTTTTTAATTGTTATTGAGCTAGTTATATTAATTTTTATTTTGAAAAAAGGGAGAAAGATAACATATAATACTCAAAGAGTTGTTGTAATTAGTCGTAAGATACTAGGACAAATTTTCTATATTGGTTTGGTGGGAGTATTTTTATTTATATATTTTTATTTTACAAATATAGAAATTCTTGATGATAAAATTCTTCCATCTTTATTATCGGTTCTTATATTTCATTTAGTAAAATTTATTTCACGATGCATATATATATGCGTATATTCAAAGTTGAGAAATTATATTGTAGAAGTTGAGAAGATAGATAGTGAATACATTTATAGAGTGGCACTAATTAGTTTAATTGTTTCTTATTTTAACAATACACTTTTTACGACGGTGATGTTAACTTGTTTTCTAGAGAGTATCATCTTTGAGTTTGAAGAGATTATAAATTTAAACGAGATAAAAAATAGTAAAGAAATAAGAGAGAATTTAAAAAAAATTAAAATGAATATAATAAAAAGAATTAAAAATATCAAAATTTTTTCAGAAAAAACATTCTTAGCTTTGTATATTCTAATCCCTTTTCTGTTATTATCTATTTTGAGGTGGGAATATGTTCTTATACTATATTTCTTTGTTCTGATAATTATTTTATGCTTTTTTCAGATAATGAATGCTTTAAAAAACAAAAAATAAAAGTAATGGATATATTCATATTATGAATATATCCATTGAAGAATAGAAATTCCGACCGAAACTACTAGTCCTGCCAAAACCATAGTTTCATGTTCTGGAACCCAGCGACTAAAGAACGTGCTGGAAACCGCAATTAAAAGATACAACAATGGAATCGTTAATTTTAGCTTTTGAGCGATTTTAAATAAGATATAGAGAAACTGGGAAAATAAAGTAATAATTAGTGAGATGAATGCACTCATGGAAATCCCTCCTTTGTATCTGCATCATAACAATAGAATCAAATTCGTACAAATGTGCGATTGAAAAGAGAGGAGTTTTTATTTGGAAGTAAAAGTTAATAAGGAAGTCCGTAACTATACGGAGTCTATGTTCTTTGGACTGTCAATGAGGCAGTTCTTTTTTTCTGTATTAGCCTGTGTCTTTGCAGTGCTTTTTTATTTTTGGTTAAGACTCTATTTTGAAATAGAAACTCTATCCTGGATCTGTATATTGGCATCGGCTCCTTTTGCAGCTCTAGGATTTATAACCTATAACGGAATGTATGCTGAACAAATTATGTGGGCATTAATTAAATCTAAAGTTCTGATTCCAAAAAAGATATATTTCAAAAGTGAACCATTCTATTATCAATGGATTCAGGACGGTAAACGAAGAAAGGAGAAATTTAAACGTGATCAAAACTTTAAGAAACTTATCAAAACAGGAAAGTAATCAATTTCATATTCCTCATTCTGTACAACAAGTAATCCCAATCGATATGATCTGGAAGGATGGAATTTTCAAAGTAGGAAAAGATAAATATTCCAAAACGTTTCGGTTTACTGATATTAATTATGCGACTGCCTCGAAAGAAGATAAACAGTCACTGTTTCTAGAGTATTCAGATCTTCTTAACTCATTTGATAGTGAAGCTGTAACAAAGTTAACGATAGAGTTACGAAGATTGAATACGGTAGATTTTGAGAAAGATATTTTGTTACCTTATCAAAATGACGAACTAGATATCTATCGTGAGGAATACAATAACATGTTACGAGAAAAAATGACTGGTACGAATGGTATGGTACGGGAATTATTCTTGACGATATCAGTGTTCAGAAAATCTATTGATGAAGCAGCATCTTATTTTCGACGTATTGAAACGGATTTATCTAGTCATCTTTCTCGTTTAGGATCCAAATGCACACCTCTTGATGCAGAAGAAAAGTTACGATTGCTTCATGATTTTTATCGTGCTGGAGAAGAAACCAAATTTCGTTTTGATTTACAAGATTTGATGAGAAAAGGACATGATTTTAAAGATTGTATTTGTCCGGATTCTTTTGAATTTCAAGATGATTATTTTAAAATGGGAGATCGATATGGACGTGTTTTATTCTTAAAAGAATATGCCAGTTATATCAAGGATAATATGATTACAGAACTGACGGACCTCAATCAAAATATGTTGATGTCTATTGATATCATTCCAATTCCTACCGATGAAGCGGTTCGGGAAATAGAGAATCGTTTATTAGGAGTAGAAACTAATATTACTAATTGGACACGTAGGCAAAATGCTTATAACAACTATACAGCAGTAATTCCTTATGACATGGAGCAACAGAGAAAAGAAACAAAAGAATTCTTGGATGATCTGACGACACGTGATCAACGTATGATGTTTGGTCTATTAACATTTGCGATAACTGCTGAATCGAAAAAAGAACTTGATACTTTAACAGAAACCGTTCAAACGACTGCAAGAAAGCATTTATGCCAACTATCTATTCTTAAATTTCAACAGATGGATGGATTAAATACAGCATTACCGATTGGTATACGTAAAATTCAAGTCCTGCGCACTTTGACTTCGGAATCTTTGGCGGTACTACATCCTTTCCGTGTTCAGGAAATTATGGATAAACAAGGGATTTATTATGGGGAAAATACAATTTCTCACAATTTGATTATGGTCAATAAGGAAAAACTTCTAAATCAGTCTGCTTTTGTACTTGGGGTTCCTGGTTCAGGAAAATCCTTTAGCACAAAAGAGTTGATTGTTTTCCTTGCCTTGGCTACCAAAGATGATATCTTGATTTGCGATCCAGAAAATGAATATTCTGCTCTTGTCAAAGCTTTAGGTGGAGAGGTTATTCATATTGCCGCCGGAAGTGAGGATCACATCAATGCTATGGACATGGTAGAAGGATATGGGGATGGAGGTAATCCAATCATTGATAAATCGGAGTTTGTTTTGTCTTTGTTCGAACAATTGGATAAACGTGGATTAGGACCTAGAGAGAAATCAATAATAGATCGTTGTGTAGGTTTAGTATATCGTGAGTATCAAAGAGGTGGAAAACTACCAACACTAGGAGTTTTAAGGGAGAAACTATTGGAACAGCCTGAAGAAGAAGCTAAGGAATTGGCTTTGTCACTAGAATTGTTTACAGATGGATCTTTGAATGCTTTTGCTCATAAAACAAATGTAGATACAACGAATCGAATGATTGTCTATGACATCATGGATTTAGGAAAACAATTAAAAACTATGGGTTTATTGGTAATTACAGATGCAATGATCAATCGTGTGACTGACAATTGGCGAAAGGGGGTACGAACGCATATCTTTCTAGATGAATTCCATGTTGTTTTCGAAAATGAATATTCTGCTTCTTTTTTCAATAGTGCATGGCGTCGTTTTCGAAAGAGAAATGCGTATCCAACGGCATTAACTCAGAATGTGGAATATCTGTTAGATTCTGTGCAAGCTAGTACGATGTTATCCAACAGTGAACTAGTTGTGATGTTGAATCAGGCGGCTCAAGATCGTCAAAAATTAGCTGCATTACTAAATATTTCAGATGAACAGATGTCTTACATTACGAATGCAGATGCAGGATGTGGTTTGATTAAATATGGAAGTGCATTGGTTCCATTCGTTAATCGGTTTCCAAAAGATACAAAACTTTATAGGTTGATGACGACAAAACCGACAGATCAAATATCTGTTCGTTGATCTATAGGCAGCTTTCACAGCTGCCTTTTTCTTTTTTTGAAAGGAAGTGAGAACATGATAAGAACAATCAAAACAAAAGAAACGACAAGAGATATCAAGGCGCTTGATAAAGCAGAAATCATAACGAATCATCTACGTCATGTGACGATTAAAAGTAAAGAAATGGATAGCTCTAATATTGATGAAGATACCAATCAGTATGCGATAAATCGAATTACAGTAAACTCTAAACATTTGGCGAATAATGTTTCTTCGATAACACAACAGAAAGCTAAACAGTTAATTCATCAAAAGAGAAGGACTCAAAAGGTAAAAGAAAAAGATCTGGCTTTTTCAAATGTGAGAAAAAAGACAGATCAAATCATATCGCATAAAACAAATCCATCATCAGTACCTGTTTTTTCACCGGAGCAGATTCAATTGTCTCATAGACAGAAGATGCGTGCTAAACAAGTAAAACAACAAACAGAAAGAGCAACTGGTGCATCGAAAAAAACGATTCATTTTATAAAAAATGGTACAACTAAGGCATCGGAAATTGTGAAGAAAATGGGAGATGTTTTGCACACAATGTATGTGTTTTTGAGTACGATCAGTGGCGGAGCAGCGATAACGATTATCTTGATAATTTCTTTGATTGGTGGAGTTTTTCTTACTGGAAGTAGTGTACATGCTTCCGGTGTTTCTTTATCTCAGGAAGTTCTTCAGTATACTCCTATGATTCAGGAGTATTGTGATAAATATGAGATTCCTCAGTTTGTAAATGCAGTGCAGGCTATTATGATGCAGGAATCCGGAGGTAAAGGAAATGATCCAATGCAGTGTTCAGAATGCCCTTTTAATGAAAAATATCCCAACACGCCTAATGGAATAACGGATCCTGAATATTCCATAGAGGTAGGGATCAAATATTTTGCGGAATGTTTAAGACAAGCAAAATGCACAGACCCATTTGATACCGATACTCTTAGTCTTGCATTTCAAGGATATAACTATGGGAATGGTTATATAAATTGGGCAATAACTAATTTTGGAGGATATACACAAGCGAATGCTTTAATGTTTTCACAACAGATGCAAGCAAAGTTGGGGACATCAGGTTATGGTGATCCAGAGTATGTAACTCATGTCATGCGATATTATTCATATGGTTTGATGAATATAGGAGATCAACCAAATTTTTCAAATGAACAAGCATGGGGAAACAACAATCCTTATTCTAGGCAAGGCTTATATGGTCAATGTACGTGGTTTGCGTGGGGACGTTTCTATGAAATCTATGGTTGGGGACCTAGTTGGACAGCCAATGGATGTGATTGGGTCAATATGCTTGTTACACAAAACAGTGATCAATTTCGATTGTCGGCAACTCCTGATGTAGGAGCTATATTCTCAGGCATAGGTAAAAATCATGTAGGAATTGTCATTGCCTATGATGGGACAAACATCACTGTGCAAGAAGGTAACTTAGATGGAAGAACCAATACCTTTGAAGAAGCTAAAACAGATTGGCATACAAAAGTTTATACTTTGGAGTCTTTGAGTGACACATATGGAGGAGTTATATTTTCTATCAAGAAGTAAAGTTAGAAATCAGGGAAAAACTCAGTAGAATACTAACTTCTCTAAAGAATTAATGGAAACCCTCCCCCTTTAGGAGAACATAGATTTTAAACAATTATAGTGTTTACCATAGGGGGATAATATCATTCAATAGACCTTTTTATAGTTTTTCCTTCAATTGAATAAATAATATCCGCAAAATCTTTATATTCTTTTGTATGGCTAGTGTATATAAGGGTATGTTTTGGTACTTTAATAAAATTTTCTAAATATTCTTTTAAAACCTCTTTAGATTGTTTATCCAACGCATCAAATGGTTCATCTAATATTAATATTTCTGGGTCTTCCATTATTGCTTGAATGATTCTTAGTTTTTGCTTCATTCCCAAGGAATAATATTTATACTTTTTTTCTATATCATCTTCTAATTCAAACAATTCACAGAATTGGTAAATTTTTTCTTTTGTTGCAATTTTCTTTATTTTTGCTATTTCTAATAAATTTTCCATTCCAGATAGATTGTTAAAAAATTCTGGTGAATTGATGCAAATGCCAGCATTTTGTATAAAATCACAATCTTTTCCAATTTCATAATTATTTACTCTTATTTTTCCTTCATCTGGAACAGAAAAACCACAGATTAATTTTAATAATACACTCTTTCCAGATCCGTTTATTCCCTCTATAAAACATTTTTTGTTTTCTGGGAATTCTATTTGAACATGTTCAAATACGTTAATTTTATTATATGACTTTGTAACATTTTCCAAAATAATCATAAATATTCCTTTCTGTTAATATATATTTTCTTTATTACTAAATATGAGAATAAAATTGTAGCAACTAATACAACTATATATTTCAATTCATAAGTAATGTCAGAACTCATAACTACTAATTCTAAATCTAGATACATATCTAATATTAAACAACTTAATAGAATAAAGTATTGATATATGACAAATTTCTCATTTTTATAAAGAATGAGTACTGATTGTCTCAAAAAGAATATTAATAAAATTAATAAAGACAACCGAACAAAATAAGTAATCGTTACAAATAAATCACCTAAGTTAAAATTCCCAAATAGAGAACAAAAGCTCAAACTTATCAGAAAACTTATATAGACTTTTAATAATTTTATTATGGAGTTAACGACTATCTTATGAATAAAATCTATTTTTGATAATCTATATTTAGCAAACGAATATTCATCAAATTTAAAATTTTTATTTTCTTCTATAATCCATAGAATCAAAATAATTATTAAAAAATATGTTATAAAAGAAATCATATTAGGATATACAAAACCAAATAATCTTGCATATTGCTTATCCATAAGTAATATTCTAACTGCACTAACGCCACTATATACATTGTCTATATCCATCTCATTTGTATAATTCAAATTTCTTCTATAAGTAAAATAAACAAGTAATAAGAAACAAAATATAAATATTAGATATTGATAATTCTTCTTAAGAAAATTATTCATATAACACCTATTTCAATTTTTCTGTTATTTACAATTAATACAATTAAACAGATTATATATATTATTGTTGTAGATAAAATTAACAAAATGCTGCTATATCCCTCTAATGCCTGGTTAGCCATTATAACTATAGGATCAATGTATACAAAATTAATATTTACTCCTATCATAAATTGAGAAACAAAACTAATACCATAATACAAAATCAATGGTTCTAATATGAGGTCTTTCTTTTTTTTGAAGAAGAATGCAAATGTTGTCCCTAAAAAAGAATATATGTAAGGGACCATTAAAAATCTTATTGTTCCTTCCACAAAATAATATATAACTACATTTTTATAAAAAAAGTTTATTCCAAAAATATCTGTTAAAAAATATTTAAATGAATTTTCTGGTTCAGTTGGAGTGATTAAAATAGAAATGATAAGCATAAATAATATATAAGATAAATATATAGCTATCGCATATTTTAAACTTTCTTTGTTCATTTCTTTGAATGTAAAACTGAAAATATTTTTATGTCTATATGCCTTTAAAGGAAACAATGTTTCTAGATATTTTCTAAAATATATACCTGATATAACTGTGATAATCGGAAGCAAATATGAAAAAGCCATAGTTCCATGATCAAGAAAATACGCAAAATCATATGGTAAACTTTTAAAATAAGAACTTATTAAAGAAAAAAAAATATTTACATTAGGACATTCTTGTCCATATGCTACACATGCATCTCTCCAAACTTTTAAGTATTCATTTCCATCCTTTATATATCTTGAAATTATTTCTATTAAGTTTGTTCCTAGAAAAATTGAAGAAAATATAAAAGTAAAAAAACATATAGATGACAAAATAATGTATTTCTTTTTCATGATCATCCCTCACTACTATAAAAAAGGGAAAAGACTTAATCTTTCCCTTTTTTACTATTTTTTATTAAGGCTGCCAAGTACCACTTACATACCCAGATTCAGTTGGGTATTCTCGATGAGCTTGAGCATAATATTTTCGTCCATTAATAGTATTGCTATTAACCAAAGAAAGATTAGAACCATATTGATTTACATATCTATATCCTGTTTCTGCTCCAGTAGCATAATCTACTGTTCTAAACCAATAATTAAATCCAACCCTATTAGCATTAACTAAAGCTTTTTGAGATGTAGGACTAGTTTTTGTTACAGTCTGAGATACTCCAGTATAAAAATAACTTACAGTTCCACCAAAATTGTAAGATAATGCACTTACTCCTGTTACAGTAAAGCCCAATATCATTGAGGCAAGTAAAACACTATTGATTAACTTTTTCATAATTATCCTCCTTTCCTATTGTTTTAAAGATAATATGTACTTACGTTTTCGTATTATTTCATAAAGTTACCATGTTCCCACCGCTTTCCTAGATTTTGTTACAAACAGATTTAGCTTTTCGACTTTATTACATTTCTTATATAATAGATTATCTACTTCAAGGATGCTCTACTTTCCATTGTTGAACAATTCATTATAAGAATCTGGTTTTGTTAATAGTAGTTAAATTTGTTTGTTGAGAATAATCTATCTTTGCTTTTCTTATCTAAATAATTACAGAATTGATGAGGGAATACAATATAGTTCGACCAAGTAGTATAAAATCAAACCAACATGCAAAAAGTTTATATAGAAATTTTCAGTACAACCTATGCAAATCTAATAACTCATATATCTTTTTACTAAAGTAATTCAAGTTTCAGGTAGTGTTTTAAATTGAAATTTGAAAGTAGTATAAGTTCTTTTAATAATAATTTTTTTAATACTATACAAAAAAGTGTCCTCTTGAAACAACGGATTCAAAAGGACCTCTTTAGTACTTTCAAAATAGAAGGAATAGACACTATAAATGATAAAAACATATTTTTATGATCATAATAAGTCTTTTCACATTCGTTTATATTCGATTAAAATAGGAACAAAATGGGTAGAATGAGACTGTTCTTTATATGTATTATTTTTTAATACATTAAAGAATGTATTGAAAAATAGTTCAACATCTTCATTTAAGTATTTCTATAATGATTATCTCCTGGAACTATTCTAAAAATATCTCTAATTTTATAATATTTTGCAGGATAACCCAGAGCTTTTTAGGATCATAAATAATAAGGCATAAGTGCAAAAAGAGGAACGAAAATTAATTTCCTCCCTTTACTTTATTATCATTACTAATCTTAAATTAGCTAGCAATTCATTAATAATCTACATTAAAAAGATTATATTCATTAGTATTCAACTTTACTCTTTGGTTAATAATTTTACCTCTTGGTTTGGCAATGTTGTATTTTTTTTATAATGATTTTAAATTGTTTTTGTAGAAGAAAACTTGCTTTGTAGGAGGGGCTAATATGTCAAAGTATGAAATTGTAGATAATTTGATAAGTCTTAAAAATCTGAATAATATAAATCGATTAGGAACCTTATTTAGCACTAGGACAAGAAATTATTTTTATGATACTGGCACAGGAAAAGTTGTTGAACTTGATGGAAATGCATACAAAATAGTTCAATATCTATTTGATAATAAAACAAATGGTTGTGATTTATGTAATCTTCTGAAATTATTTTCGGCTGAAATGCTTGAAACATTTAATGATGAAGCTAAAAAAGCTCATCTTTTTCAAGCAATAGAGCCAACGAAGTTATATAGCGCAAATTACTATGAAAATTTTGATGAAAAAGTAGAGAATGAATTAGAACAGATAATTTTGGAATTAACAGGTAAATGCAATTTAAGGTGCAAATACTGTATTTATAATGATACTTATGCTTACAATAGAAGTTTTAATAGTCAAGACATGACAAAAGAAATTGCTAAAAGGGCAATTGATTATTTATACGACCATAGCAGAAATAGTAAGCAAAAAGCAGTCACTTTTTATGGCGGAGAACCGTTAATTAAATTTGATTTATTAAAATGGGCAATAGAGTATGCACGAACTGTTTTTAAAGATGATGTTGTATTCTCGTTAACTACTAATCTAACTCTTATAACAGAAGATATTGCACATTATTTAGGTAATGTACCTAATTTAACTATAGTTGCTAGTTTGGATGGTCCAGAAGAAGTTCATGATAAATGTAGAGTATATGCAGACGGAAGGAAAACATTTGATGATGCTCTCAAAGGATTAAAGCTATTATCAAAAGAAATGAAAAATTCTCCGAACACATCTTTAATGATTAATGCGGTTTATACACCTCCTTATTCAATGGAAGGAATTAGAAATATTATGGATTTTTTTGAAAGTTTAGATTTTCTTCCAGATAATCTTGGTATTCAAGTTACTTATCCTACAGAAGGAAGCTATGAATATGATAGTCGTAATATCATTGCTAATGAGAAAGATAGAAATCCGTTATGGGAATGGATTAAAGAAGCAACTAATGAAAAAAGTCTAACCTCAGATAAAAATGCCAAGTATGCATCATCAATGTTTAATGCTTTAACTAGAATACATAACAGATTTTTAGTTGATGAACCGATTGACTATTATCCATTTCATTCTTGTTGTATACCTGGAGTAAGGAGATTATATATTGATACTAAGGGAGATTTTTATATATGTGAAAAAATCGGAGATTCTCCTAAAATTGGAAATCTAGATGAAGGTCTTGACATTAACAATATTAGAAAACATTTTATTGATGGATATAGCAAAAATATGATTCCATCTTGTAAAAAATGTTGGGCAATAAGGCTTTGTCACAGTTGTTATGTTGATCGATTCACAAAAGACGGCTTTAGAAAAACTTTCAATTATAATTCATGTTCTAATGAGAGAGAAGCTGTAAAAAATGAATTAATTTTATACCACTCAATTTTAGAGGAACACCCTGAAAAAATAAAAGAAATAAGTAAGATAAAGTATTATTAATGACTTTTACAATCAATTATATTTGATTGATAGAAGTATACTAGTTTTCGCGAAACTATTAGAAAGAAAGGAGGAGAAGAGATGTTGAAAACTGTAAACCCAATTAATCGAGAACCAGAAGATATGAGTACAGCGGCTTATAAATGTGCTTGCGTGTGCTATACAACTGCAGGGCACACTTCACCATCAGTAACAGCTGCTTTACCTATTACTGAAGATTGTGGTTGTAATTGTCAAAGTGGCAATTACCAAAATAGTACAGCTAATTATGGTGCTGCTTATAGGGCAAGTGGTACATATAATTGATTGTTGATTAGTAGAGGGATATTCCCTCTGCTAATTCGTATTTCAATGACTTAATAGGAGAGAAGATGTATAAGCTTATAGAGAGTTCAGGATTAATATCCGTAATTGGTGATTTCCAATCAAATTATTGTATATTGTTGTTTCAAAATAATACGAATAATGATGGAATGATGCATCTAGCTGAACATTACATTATAAAAATGATTTATAAAAAAAGAAGGCTCTCTTTATACGGACGTACTGATATAGATTATATGTACTTGTTTTTTAGGATACCTGAATCATTTCCATATTTTTTACTAGATGATATTATAGAAATTTGCAATACTGAAATTAGTTTTGCTGAATTTTGTGACTCTAAAGAAGAAGTTTTTAGAGAAATACAGTTAAGCAATAGTCAAACGCTTGAAATTCTTAATTTTGTTTCAGATGGATTGATTGAAAATCTTCCTGAAGGTAATCTTGAGAAGATATACGAATCAAAATGCAGTGACATGCAACTTTTTTTGAAAACAAAAATATTAAATAAGTTTAGCCTCATATATATAGGAGATCTTTATAATTGTCCAACAATAAATGTGTGTAAAAATAAAGGAAATGTTCTAAATATTTCAAGTTTCCCTTTGTTTAAAAGTTATAAATTTGTATCCATGTATTCAAATTGTAATAAACTATACATCTATTTTGATTTTTATTACAAAAGTCAAGATGAATTAGATAAGTATTTATTATTTAAGTTAATCTTTTTTAAATATATAAATATTCAACAAAAGTTTCAAATTTTTGAAAAACCAATAAACAAGAATAATAAACTCATATATTTTATGCTAGATAATGTGGATGATTATCCTTATTTATTTAAAGCAATTAGGAGTTTTTCCAAAAATACATTTATATATATAAAAAAGAATTTGTTAGATGAATATGATTCGATAGATTATGGTTCTTTTAGGTTAAATAGCCTTATCGAGAAAGTTGTAATGTACAAGTGTTATGGAGACTTAGATATAAAGTATTTTCTTGATAAAGAAAAAATAATTACTGCACTTAAAGAATTTGATTTTAATCAGATAGATTACTTTATTCGTAAAATATTTAACAATAAATATAGGGTTATTGAATTAAAGAAATTAGGTGATTAGATGAATAGTAAAAATTCTTTAAAATCAACTATTAATATTTTGTTGCGTACGAATAAAATTTTGAGGTCTGCATCTTTAAGACTATATTTGATTTCTATAACAAGTAGTATATTAATTGGTTTATATACTCCATTAAATATGTGGATTTGGAAAAATATTCTAGATTTGATAATGTCATTATTAACTCATAAAATTGAGTTAAAATTAATCTTTATATGGATGTTTATCTATTTTTTGGTTCAGCTCATTCAAAAGGTAGTTACGGATGTGATTGAATATTTTAAAGCAATATATTCAGAGCAGATCGATTTGTATATTAAAACTTTATTATTATCAAGCATTTCTAAGATGGAATTAAGTGAATTTGATGATTATAAATTGCACAATGAAATATCTAAAGCAAATCAAGAATCTACAGCAAGAAGTTTAAATACCTTGCAAACTTTATTACAAATTATTCAATATGGGATTAGTTTTTTAGGATCCGCAGTGTTATTGATAAGCTTCAATACTAGTATAGTTTTTTTAACTCTAATTTACGCTATTCCTTTATTTTATATAAGCGTAAAAATCATGGATCAACTTTACAATATTTTTGATACACGTTTTGAAAAAATCAGGTTTTCTAAGAGTATACAAAGTTTGTTAATAAAACCTGAAAATATTAAAGAAATAAAAATATATAAAATTAGTCAGTTTTTGACAAATAAAATAATATCAATTTATAAAAAAAATCATTGTGGAAAGATTTTATATAAAAAAAATTTAGAAGAAGATAAACAAATCAGGGCAAAAATAGTATTAAAGAATTCGTTTGTTAGCTTCCTCGAAGAACTTGTAAATACCGGTATAAAATTGTTAATCATTATTTTAGGGTTAAATCATAATCTAACTATTGGGTCAATAAATATGTATATATCTTCTGTTGATAATTTAGCGTTATCAGTAACTAATTTATTAGGTCTAAGCTCTAATTTATATGAAAATACTTTATATTTAAATAGTATTTTTCAATTGATTGATAGAGAACCTAAAAAGACAAAGAAAATTACTTTCAACCCTGATTTTAATTGTATTAAATTTAAAAATGTGAGTTTTAAATATCCAGGAACTGATAAGTATGTGTTAAAAAACATTAATCTTCGATTATATGCTAATCAAACATACGCATTTGTTGGAGAAAATGGTTCGGGTAAGACTACGCTGATTAAATTGTTATTAAACTTGTATTCTCCGACAGAAGGAAGTATTTATGTGGATGATCAGAATTTAAAAGATATAGATTTTGATGATTATTGTAGCTATATTAATGCAGTTTTTCAAGATTTTGTTAGATATCCATTTGATATTAAAACTAATATAGGCGTTGGAGATATAAATAACATTGACGATATGGAAAAAATAAAAAAATCTGCAAAATATGCCAGAATAAATGACTATATAGAGAAATTACCAAAACAGTATGACTCTCAGCTGCAAAGAGAATGGAAAGAAAGTACTGATGTTTCATTAGGACAATGGCAGAAAATAGCAGTTGCTAGAGCTTTCATGAAGAAGTCGAGTATTTTAGTATTAGATGAACCTACAGCATCAATGGATGTGTTATCTGAAGCGGAAATATTTAAAACATTTAAAGAATTAAAGAAAAATCAACTCTGTTTATTTGTTACACATAGGCTTTCTAACATTAATCAAACAGATAATATCATAGTTCTTGATCAAGGTCAGATAGTTCAAAAAGGTACTCATGAAGAATTAATAAAGTTAGACGGCCTATACAAAAAATTATATAGTACCCAAGCAAGTTTTTATAGAAATGAGACGGAGGAAATTGAATATGCTAGAAGTTAATAATTTATCTAAATCTTTAGGCAATCGTAAAATATTGAAAGGAATCAATATAAAAATCGGAAATGGTGTACATGGGCTTTTGGGCTCAAATGGCGCAGGGAAAACAACTTTAATGCGATGCTTATGCAGGCTGTATAGAATAGATGAAGGAAGCATTTCACTTAATAAGATAAATATAGAATCCTTAAAGAATAGCTATTTTAATCAATTGGGATATTTACCTCAGAACTTCGGATACTATCCAGATTTTACTGCCTACGAATTTCTTTCTTATCTTGCTGTTGTAAAAGGGGTGCCAAAGGATGTGGCACAGGTAAGAATTGAATTACTTTTAAAAGAGTTAGGATTGTTTGAAAAAAGAAATGATAAGTTAAAAAGTTATTCAGGTGGTATGTTAAGAAGAATTGGAATTGCTCAGTCCCTGTTGAATGAGCCTTCTGTTTTGATTTTAGATGAACCAACCGCTGGACTTGATCCAAAAGAACGTATTCATATTAAAAATCTTTTAAATAACTATGGTGAGAAACACATTGTGCTTGTTTCGACTCATATCGTATCAGATATAGAAGACATAGCTAGATCTATAATCATACTTAAGGGTGGAAAAATTTGTGCTTCAGGAACATTGGATAGTTTGTTAGAAATAATTAAAGGACATGTATATGAAGGATGGGTTAACAAAAAAGATTTGAACAAAGTTTTGACCAAGTACAAAGTGCGTAATGTATATGAAGAAGGGGAGAAAGTCAGAGTCAGAATTCTTTGCGAAGATATCGTAGAGGATGCTTTCAAAGCTATTGAACCTACATTAAATGACTTATATTTGTATTATTTTGATGAGGTGAGCAAAGATGAATGATTTAATCAAAATTGAACTCCATAGAATGTTTATTTCTAAAATCAATAAGATAGCTATCTTATTTATATTGTTTATTTCAATCATTTATGGGGTTTTAGTCATTGTTCAAGACCAGACCATAACATATTATGATAGTGGAATTATATATGGTTCTGAAGCCATAGAGTTTGAAAAATCGATTCATGAAGAAGATATCAATGATATAGGCAACAATGAGATTAACAAAATTATCAATGAGTTCCAAAAGGTTGAATATGAAAAAAATATTACACCCGATTTAGCTTTTAATGCACTATATAGTCAGGATCTTCGTCATTATGAAGAAATTGTTTCTTTTATTGATTACACATTAGATGATGATACTTTTGATCAGTATGACGAAATCAGTACTATTGAGACTCCTATTGATTTTATTTCCATATGGAAGGAAAAAACAAAAAGCACAGAAGATGTGAATAATTTTTCTTTTGGGTACAGTCGAGGATATCAGCGATATATAAAGAAATTTACTGACTTGTTTCTTTTTCTATCTATAGGGTTGGCTATCTGTCTGTCAAAAATGTTTTCCAACGATAAAGAATCTAAGACTGAGGAATTAATTAGAACATCGGCTAATTCAGGCAGAAAGCTATATGCAGCAAAGACAATATCGGGAATTATTTTTTCGCTTTTAATGTATATTTTGATTCTTATTCCTTATACGGCAATCATATTCTTTGTTTATGGTTCTGTTGGAAATGAAGTAAGTATCCAATTTGGGCTGTCCCCACTGTTCCCGTATTTGATGACATACGGAGGATTACTCTTAAAAACGATACTTGTTGGTTCTTTAGCATCTGTATTTATGGCAATAATGATTATGTTCTTTTCCAAACTATTTTTATCTAGCAGTATTGCGATTACTTGCTCTATTGTTTTTAGTTTTATACCTTCGATAATGATATCCATACTTAGTTTAGGCTCATCCTCGTTGTTAAGATATCTGTTCCCAATTACAGTTGTTGATGTTTCGTCAATCCTACATCTTGGATGGCTTCAGCTTCTGTTTATTTTGCTGATAATGGTACTAATGATCTTGAAATTGATGTCTGTTCGAAAAGATAGGATTTGAAAAGATGAAGATAAAAGAGTTGATTAATTTTGAAATTAAAAAAGTTTTGAACATAAAAAAAGTGATTGTTTTATCCTGTTTAACAATTATGGTTCTAGGGGTATTATTTGTATTCTCATTAAAGACAACAGATATATATACACGGAATGGTAGTGTCTTGGATATTATTCAACAAATTCAGTACAAAAGGCAGAATATGACAAAGCTTTCTGATAATTTAACAGACGAAGCACTGCAAAAAAGTGTCAAAGAATTCCAAAATATTGTACGTGATGATAAAAATATCGATAGTAATGGAAATTTAGTGATTCAATCCAGTGAACAAATAAATTCATTTAATATTAATTCGGATCTAGCTTATCTTGTGGTTAGAACATACTCTCCGTTATATACATTTGATCCTAGTGTTCTTGATTGGATTAATCTTGATTCAATCCGGGTAGAAGATATTCAAAATAACCGGATTTTACGCTTAAAGGAAATAAATCCAAATTATCAGGAAGATGCAAAAGAAGACTTTACTTTTGAATCAGGTTATTCATTGGGATGGCAGACCTTATTAAACGATCTTTCATATATTCAGATTTTTGTCATGATTATTTGTGCGATATTTTCTACATCATTTTTCGATATAGAAAAGAAAAACAAGGTAGATCCTTTATTAAAAACAAGTTCTTTATCTCCTGAAAATCTTCATGGTGTAAAGTTGATAAGTTGTATTTCGACAGTGACCATGTATTACTGGCTCGTGATTCTTTTATATACTTTGCTCAAATTAAGTATTTATGGATTTGAAGGAAGCAATTTGATGATTCAAACTTCATATTTGTTCTGGTTATCTTCAATGACTATTACATTTGCACAGGCTTTCATAATAAATGTCTTAGTAGGTTATTTGGCAATCTTATTTATATCAGTATTGTCTCTATTTTTATCTAAGGTAATCAACAAAAAATATATCAGTGATTTATTCGTTTTGATTTTTATCTTTTTCCCTTTAATGTTAAATAATTATCCACAAATATGTATTTTTCCTACTAATGTAATTCAATTGTCAGGAAATATTCTAAATTTTAATTGGATTTGTGGCATAAACTATATTTATATCCTTCCTCTAATAATGATTTTTGGAATGTTGATTATGATATTTTTCATTCTAAAGGAAAGAAAAGTCTAATTCATCTAGTGATAAGATATGATAGAATATTTTAAATCAGACAAGAAAAGTTATTGTAAGTAATGATGTAATACTTTGATTGTTTTCTATATGTTATACGGAAACAAAAACGGCTTTTGAATGATACGTTCTCTAAAAGCCGCTTTTTGAGTGCTATTGAACTAGGGAAAGATAGATGTTAAAAGTTTGAATTTATAATTCAAAGGTTATCATCAAACAGTCAATATTTAGATTGGGATTATATTTTTTTTCTATCTGAGGAATAATAGAAAGTGAATTTAATCTTGCAATTAAATTGTTTATGTCTTTTGTTAATTTAAAATTACAGTTTATCTTTAGTAAGTAATAATTGTTTATCCTTTCAGTTTTGATCATAATAAAAGGCTTCTTTTTGAATTGATTTTGCGGAAGGTCTAAACAATACTCGAACAATTCAGAAAAAAGAAGTAATTGATCGTTTAATGATAGAAAAGTTAAGTCTTCGTTGATTTTTGTTTCAATTTCTATGTTGTTTTCGAATATATATTCCATTTTTTCACTTAATATAGTTCCCAGTGCTTTGGAATTAGAATATAAAAGATTAAACTCTTTTGAAACTTGTTGAGATAATATATCTATTTTGGTATCTAGTTTATCATAATCTTTACTTTTACTAATGGTATAAAGTTCATTTAAACCGTGTAACATGTTGTGCAAAAAAGAAAACTTAGATAAATAATATTTATTTAAATACTCGAATTTTAAATTTAAATCTTTATTTGTGTGTTTCTCTAATTTTAACTCATATTCTAACTTTGTGTTTTTGAGAAAATTAATATAATAATGTAAAAGTATAAAATTTGCGCTGTAAATTCCGATTACACAAAATACTAAATAAAAAATGGATAAGCCATTTTTTATAAAAGAACTAAAATTATGGTTTATACCGAGAACAATCAAGAATGTGAAAAAAGGTAGAATGAGAATGGTCCAAAATTTTCTAACTGAAAAGTATTCCAAAAATAATTTAGAGATATGAATATAAGCGCTTGACTCTAAAAACAATAAAAACATTGTTAAATAAAGCCCAATCACGTATGAATAATTGAATCTTGCTAAAGGCTCAATTAAATTTACTATACTAGCTGAAATAAATTCTGAAATTGCCATAGACAAACAAACAAAGGTTATAGTTAGTAGTTTAAGTGGTTTGCTACCATGAAAACCTAGAAAAATATATAAAAAATAAATAATAGTCAAAAATAGTGAGGCAAAAATATTATTAATTCCTCTAAGATTTATTGATGAAATTAAGATCAAAGAAACAACAAATAAAAAGATTTGTAGTTTCTTTGAACGAATATGTACGAATAAATTGGTTCCAATATAATGAATAATTAGAAGAGTTAGTAGGTTAATAATAATTAGAAAAAAATTATATATGTCTTTTTGACTATCTTTTTATATCTTCTTAAATGTCCGCAAA
>ENA-OOWV01000589-OOWV01000589.1-human-gut-metagenome-genome-assembly--contig:-NODE-589-length-27679-cov-9.676296_pt1 | contig 27679 bp, 20 predicted proteins | sample MGYA00241584_ERZ501337 | MGnify/ENA primary metagenome ERZ501337 (study PRJEB25962, sample SAMEA2042744) | human gut metagenome | biome: human gut; feature: human-associated habitat; material: faeces... | reverse complement strand
GCTGGTGGACGAAAATGGCGAGGTGCACCGCATCGGCTGCCCCAAGGGCAAGGTTGTAAACAGCGTGGGCGCAGGCGACAGCATGGTGGCCGGCTTTGTGGCTGGCTGGATGCAGACCCGGAGCTATTCCTTTGCACTGCGTCTGGGCACAGCCTGCGGCAGTGCAACGGCGTTCAGCCTTGGCCTTGCCACCAAAGAAAAAATCGACGAACTGATGAAGGAAATCTGACCCTCTGTGACGGAGAGGGTTGCAGTTATACAGGAAGGGAGAAAAATCATGCGTATTACGGAATTATTCACCGCGCAGTCCATCGCACTGGATGAGGCTCTGACCGATCAGGAGCAGATCATCAGCCGTCTGGTGGAGCTGCAGGCCACCCATGGCAACATCACGGACAAGGATGCCTACAAAAAAGCCCTTTATGCCCGTGAGGCGGAGGGCTCCACCTATGTGGACAACGGCATCACGGTGCCCCACGCCAAGACCAATGTAGTCACCCGGCCCAGTCTGGCGGCGCTGCGGCTGAGCAGCCCTGTGCAGTACAATGCCGAGGACGACGGTACCACCGACCTGCTGTTTGCCATTGCGGCTCCGGAAAACGGCAGCCTGCATGTGGACATGCTGGCCCGTATGATGCAGATGCTGATGAACGAGGACTTTGTAGAAAAGCTGAAGGCCGCAAAGACCCCGGCAGAGTTCCTTGACTGCATCGATGCACAGGAGGAGGCTCAGTTCGGCGCGGAGAGCTTCACCCAGCAGGAGATCCCCCAGAGCGGCTACCGCATTCTGGCCGTGACCGCCTGCCCCAACGGCATTGCCCACACCTACATGGCCGCCGAGGCGCTGGCCAAGGCCGGTGACAAGCTGGGCCTGCCCACCAAGGTGGAGACCAACGGCTCCGATGGTGCCAAGAACGTGCTGACCCGCGCCGAGATCGCAGCCTGTGACGGTATCATCGTGGCTGCAGACAAGAATGTGGAGACCGCCCGCTTTGACGGCAAGCCCGTGCTGTTTGCCCGGGTGGATGACGGCATCCACAAGCCCGAAGAGCTGCTGAAAAAGGTAGCCCACTGTGAAGTTCCTGTTTACCACGCCAAGGGCGGTGCCGCCGCTGCCGAGGAGGAGACCTCCGGCGACAGCTTTGGCCGCAAGGTGTACAAAGACCTGATGAACGGCGTGTCTCACATGCTGCCCTTTGTGGTGGGCGGCGGCATTATGATCGCGCTGGCCTTCCTGCTGGACGATTACACCATCGACCCCTCCAACTTCGGCATGAACACCCCCATCGCCTCCTTCTTCAAGACGGTGGGCAGCGCCGCCTTTGGCTACATGCTTCCCATTCTGGCAGGTTTCATCGCCATGTCCATCGCCGACCGTCCCGGCCTGGCCGTGGGCTTTGCGGGCGGCGTGCTGGCCATGAACGGCACCAACTTTGCAGGCCTTGCCAACGGTGAGACCACCGGCATTTCCGGCGGTTTTCTGGCCGCTCTGCTGGCCGGTTTCGTGGCCGGTTATGTGGTCGAGTTCCTGAAGAAGATCACCGAAAAGCTCCCCGCCAGCCTGAACGGCATCCGCCCCATGCTGATCTACCCGCTGGGCGGCATCCTCATCATCGGTGCCGTGATGTGCGGCATCAACCCGGTCATGGGCATGATCAACACCGCCATGACCAACTGCCTCAACGCCATGGGCGGCACCTCCAAAGTCCTGCTGGGTGCCATCGTTGCCGGTATGATGAGCATTGACATGGGCGGTCCCTTCAACAAGGCTGCCTACGTCTTTGGCACTGCCGCACTGGCCTCCGGCAACTACGAGGTCATGGCCGCTGTCATGGTGGGCGGCATGGTTCCTCCCATCGCGATCGCCCTCTCCACCACCTTCTGCCCCAAGAAGTGGACTCCTGACGAGCGCCGCAACGGCATCGTGAACTACGTCATGGGCCTGTGCTTCGTCACCGAGGGTGCCATCCCCTACGCCGCCGCCGACCCGCTGCGCGTCCTGCCCAGCTGTGTGGCCGGTGCCGCGCTGGCCGGTGCCCTCTCCATGACCTTTGGCTGCGCCCTGCGCGCTCCCCACGGCGGCATCTTCGTGTTCCCCGTGGTCGATCATGCCCTGCTCTACTGCGTGGCTCTGGCCGCTGGCAGCGTGGTGGGTGCCGTGATCCTGAGCCTGCTCAAGAAGAACCGCACCGACGCAGCCTGATCTGCCATTCTTCTTCTTCCTTTACCATATAAAAAGGGCCTGTCTGCGCGCACCAAAATGCGGCAGACGGGCCCTTTCTTGCTTATCCCTTGATGATCCGGAGCAGGGTCTTGTCCAGCTGGATGGTGCGGTTCCAGGGGTTCAGGATGATGCCCTGGATCTCCGGCACCTGCAGTGCGGCATCCAACAGCTTTTCAAACTCCACCAGAAAGGTGGACTGCACCGCTTCCGCGCCCTTCATCTCCTCTTCAAAGCTGGTAAAGGCATACCACCAGCTGGCCCCATCGGCCGTGCGGAGGGCCCGCAGCTGCATCTGCTCACTGGCCGGGTTCGGCTCCACTGCCACCACGACCTGTCCGTTTTCCCGCATCCGCCGCCGGATCACGGTCAGGGTATGCGCCAGCTGCTCCTGTGTGGGCTCCTGCTGTAACTGGTAAACCGCCTGTTCGATCTTCTCGTTGCCGTTCAGGCCCTCGTCCTTCTTCTGTGCCATAAGCTCTCCCATTCTTTTTGTTGTATTTTATGCTTGTATTATATCCGGACTTTACGAAAAATGGAAGCGCTGGCCAGAGATTCTTTCTTTTTTCGTCTGCTTTCGGGTGTTTTTTCAAAAATCAGTAGCCCCCGCCCCGAAAAAGTGTTACAATGTCTTCGTCTGGTATCATTTCAGAAACGACAGGACGCGCCGTTTTTTCCGTGAGCCGTTTTGTCGGAATGGGAGAGATAAGGTAATGAAACGAATCCTTCGTTCTGCCGTCAGTCTGCTGCTGTGCGCCGCCGTGGCGCTGGGCGGCACTGCCTGCGGCCGAAGCAAGCTGCCCACCACCATCACGATCTGGACCTATTACAACGGCGATCAGCTGGAATGCTTCAACCAGCTGGTGGAGCAGTTCAACTCCACCGTGGGCAAAGAGAAGAACATCCGGGTCGAAAGCTCCAGTCAGGGCAGCGTGAACGACCTGGAGACCAGCGTGCTGGCCGCCGCCGAGGGCAAGGTGGGTGCCGAAAAGCTGCCCAACATCGTCTCCTCCTACGCGGACACCGCCTTTACGCTGGATCAGATGGGCCTTGCCGTTGACCTGAGCCCCTACCTGACCGAAAAAGAGAAGTCCGCCTATATCGCCGGGTTTCTCGAGGAGGGTGACCTGATGAACAACGGGGAGCTCAAGGTCTTTCCCATAGCAAAATCCACCGAGCTGCTCTACCTGAACGTCACCGACTTTGTCCCCTTTGCCGAGGCCACAGGCGTGACCTATGCGAATCTTTCCACCGTGGAGGGGCTGAACGAGGCCGCACACAAATACTACGACTGGACCGATGCCCAGACGGCTGCGCCCAACGACGGCAAGGCCCTGTATGGCCGCGACGCGCTGACCAATTACCTGCTCTGCGGCGCACAGGAACTGGGTACGACCCTCTTTGATGCCGAGAACGGCGTGATGACCCTGCACTTTGACAAGCCGACCCTCCGCAAGCTGTGGGATAACTACTATGTCCCCTACATCAAGGGCTGGTGCAGTGCCAGCGGCAAGTTCCGCAGCGACGATATCAAGATCGGCAGCCTGCTGGCCTATGTCGGTTCCTCCTCCAGCGCTTCCTTCTTCCCCACCCAGGTGCTGACCAGCGACACCGAGAGCCACGGCATCCAGATGGCCGCGCTGCCCTGCCCCAGCTTTGCAGGCTGTGAGCCGGTGGCCGTCCAGCAGGGGGCCGGCATGGTAGTCATCCCGGGCACCGAGGACGAGATCAGTGCCTGCGTTGCCTTCCTGAAATGGTTCACCCAGCCGGAAAACAACCTGCAGTTCTCGGTGCAGTCCGGCTATATGCCCGTGACCTATGCCGCCAACAGCATATCTGCCCTTGAGAACAGCGGCCTGACGGTCTCCGACAGGATCCACAAGGTGCTGAGCCTGTCCATTGATGCCATCGATCGCAGCAAGCTCTACACCACCCATGCCTTCCCGGATGCCCTGCGCGCCCGCAATACCTTGCAGTACGCGCTGGAGGACCGTGTCACTGCCGACCGTGCCACGGTGCTGGAGCGGCTGGCTGCCGGGCAGACCCCCGAGGAAGCCGAAGCCGAGTTCCTGACCGATGCCTATTTTGATGCCTGGTACGACCAGACTCTGGCCGCTCTCAGCGCCTTTGCGGACTGAGATGCCCTTGGAACAACCACAAAAGGAGAGCCCTTCAGATGCAGAACCGCAAGCCGCACAGACAGAAGGCCCCTCAGACGGGCCATTCTATCTTCGGCACCATCCTTTTCTCCCTGCTGGCTGTGCTGGCGGTGGAGTTCCTGCTGCTGACCTTTGCCGTCCACGTCACCCGGCTTGGCCCCCAGCTGAACCAGAACGCCGAGGATATCCTTGCCATGCAGGTGGACAACCGCAGCCGGTATCTTCAGTCCATCTTCCACGATGCACAGGAGCTGACCAGCCTTTCCGATACCATCAACAGCCTGACCCAGCAGCTTCTGGACGAGGGAGAGATCAGCCTGAGCACGCTGGACAGCAGCAGCGACGCGGCCTATCCCCTGCTGGAAGCCGCCGCGCCGGAGCTCATCAGCACCCTGCGCATCAAGTCGGTGACCGGCGTGTTCCTTATCCTGAACACCCATGATCTGGATAAGCGGAAGCAGGACAGCCTCATGCCCGCCATCTACCTGCGGGATCTCGACCCGGATGCCGCTCCCTCCCAGCGCAACGCCGACCTGACCTTTGTGCGGGCACCGGCCCAGCTGGTGCAGTCCCTCTCCATTGCCACGGACAACAGCTGGTCCCCCACCATCCGCTACCGGGCACTGGGAAACCGAGGCTTCCTTTATCCCCCTTTCCAGGCCGCCTATAAAGACGGAGCCAGCCTTGCCGCCTCCGATTATGGCCACTGGACCTCACAATCCTATCTGGTACCCGGGGACACCCACGAGGCCATTGCCTACAGCCAGCCCCTGATCCTGCCGGACGGCACCGTTTACGGCGTGATCGGCGTGGAACTGCTGGCCGACTACCTGTGGGAGAACCTGCCCTGCTCTGAGCTGCAGAACAACGGCACCTATTTTCTTGCCGTGACCGATACGGAGGAGCTCTCTGCCTCTGAACTGCAGCTGCGTCCGGTGCTCCGTTCCCACTGCGACGGGCAGCCGGGTTCTGCGGACGAAAGCCTTACGCTGCGCCTCCACAGTGCCCATACCCACCGCTACCTCTTCAGCAATGCCCTCTACATTGCTTCGGTCTCCCCCTTGAACCTCTACAGCCGGAACGCTCCTTTCTCGGGCAAGCACTGGCTTCTCGTGGGCTCCGTTCCCGCGGTGCAGCTCTTTGCTTTCGCCCAGCGGCTGAAGCAGCTGTTCTCCTTCATCATGCTGATCACGCTGGCCGTTGGCTTTGTTTGCAGCTGGCTGATCAGCAGGCGGCTGGCCCGGCCCGTTGCCAAGCTCTCGGCTGAGGTAGCCGCTGCCGAAGCGGATTCCTCCGCCATCCCGCATCTGTCCGCCACCGGCATCAGGGAGCTGGATCAGTTCTCCTCTGCCTTTACCCAGCTGAGCAAGGACGTGCTGGACTCCTCCACCCGCTTTTTGCGCATTATGAAATTGGCCAGTGCGGAGCTGGGCGGCTATGAGCTGCGCGATGACAGCGTTTATGTGACCGATAACTTCTTCTCCATGCTGGGCCTTGCGCAGGAGCAGCCTGATCCGCTCACGCCAAAGGCTTTCCGCGCCCTGATGGGCACACTGGAGCAGCGGTGGTTCTACCGCCTGTCCCCGGCCAACAACAAGGTCTTTGCCATCCCCCAGCCCGACGGCAGCACCCACTACATCACCCTGCGCATCACCCATATCCTGGGCGAAAGTGCCTCCGAGGTGGGTCTTGCTGAGGATATGACCACCACGGTGCTGGAGCAGCAGCGCATTGAGCACGAGCGCGATTACGACACCCTGACCGGCCTGTACCGCCGCCGTGCCTTTGACCGCGCCTGTGACGCGCTGTTCCAGCAGCCCGAAAAGCTGGGCTGTGCCGCCCTGCTGATGATGGATCTGGACAACCTCAAGCAGATCAACGACACCTACGGCCACGACTGGGGTGACCAGTACATCCGCCAGACCGGCCAGTGCTTTGCGGCCAACACGCCCGCCAACACCATCTGCTCCCGCCTTTCGGGCGATGAATTCCTGATCTTCTTCTATGGCTATCAGGATCAGAAGCAGCTCCGCGCCCAGCTGGAGCTGCTGAGTGCCGCCCTGCAGCGCAGCGTGTCCATCCTGCCCAACGGCAAGCAGCTGCACATCAGCATCTCGGGCGGCATTGCCTGGTACCCCACGGACGGCCACGACCTGCTCACCCTGAAAAAATATGCCGACTTTGCCATGTATCAGGTCAAGCATTCCCACAAGGGCCGCATGTGTGATTTTGATATCGGCAGCTACCATCAGGAGGCATACGCCGCCCAGACCCAGCAGGACTTTGAGCTCCTGCTGCAGGAGGAGCTGGTGTCCTACCACTTCCAGCCCATCTACTCTGCCCGCAGCGGCCGGGTCGCAGCCTACGAGGCCCTCATGCGGGTCGATCTGCCCACCCTGCACTCCCCCGCTCAGGTCATGCAGCTGGCCCATGAGACAGGCCGCCTGTATGAGATCGAACGGATCACGGTGTTCCATTCCAGCGAGATCTTCCAGCGCATGCAGGCACAGGGCCTGCTCCAGAGCGATGCCCTGCTCTTCATCAACTCCATCGCCAATGTCAGCCTGACAGTTGAGGATGTGGAGGAATATGCTCAGCGCTACCCCGAGCTGCTCAAGCGGCTGGTGGTGGAGATCACCGAACAGGAAGATCTGGACCGCGCATGTCTGGAACGGAAGCGGAACATTCCGGGCTTCTCCGGCTCCTTTGCGCTGGATGACTACGGCAGCGGCTACAGCAACGAATTGAACCTGCTGGAGCTCTCGCCCCGGTATATCAAGATCGACATTTCCATTGTGCGCGGGATCGACACCGACCGTGATAAGCAGCAGATCGTCTCCAACATTGTGGCTTACGCCCACGCCCGCAGTATGCAACTCATCGCCGAGGGCATTGAGACCGAGGCCCAGCTGCGCACCGTCATCGGTCTGGGCGTGGACCTGCTGCAGGGCTACTACCTCAGCCGCCCCGCCGCAGTGCCCGCCCCCATTGCACCGGCAGCGCAGGCGGTGATCGACCAGCTCGAACACCAGCGGTTCAATCCTCTCGGTTTATGATCTTTCCGGCTCCCCTGTGGGGGAGCCTTTTGTGACCTCATTCAGAGAAAGGAGACACGATGAACCACGAATCCAGTTCCGCTCTCCCCGCCGCCATTCGGGTGCGGGGCGCGCGGGTGCACAACCTGAAGAACATCGACGTAGATGTGCCGCTCCACAAGATCGTCGGCATTGCGGGCGTGTCCGGTTCCGGCAAGTCCTCGCTGGCGCTGGGTGTCCTCTACGCCGAGGGCTCCCGCCGCTATCTGGAGGCCCTTTCCACCTATACCCGCCGCCGGATGACCCAGGCCGAAAAGGCGCAGGTAGACGAGATCCGCTATGTTCCCGCCGCACTGGCCCTCCACCAGCGTCCCGGCGTGCCCGGAATGCGTTCCACCTTTGGCACCATGACCGAGCTTTTGAACAGCCTGCGCCTGATGTTCTCCCGGCTGTCCCACTACCCCTGCCCCGCCTGCGGCTGCATGGTGCCGCCCAGCCTGAACATTGCGGCTGAGATCCCGCTCTACTGCCCCCGGTGCGGCGCGCAGGTGCCGGTGCTGGGCGCGGAGCAGTTCGCCTTTAACAGCACCGGAGCCTGCCCAGACTGCGAGGGCACCGGCATCGTGCGGGTGGTGGACGAATCCACTCTGGTGCCGGACGAGAGCCTTTCCATCAACGAGGGCGCGGTGCTGCCCTGGCAGACCCTGATGTGGTCGCTGATGAAGGAGATTGCCGAAAAGATGGGCGTGCGCACCAACGTCCCCTTCCGGGAGCTGACCCCGGAAGAGCGTGACATGGTGTTCCACGGCCCCGCCAAAAAGGTGCACCTGCTCTACCAGAACAGCAAGACCGGCGCGGCCGGTGAAATGGATTTCACCTACTTCAACGCCGTTTATACCGTGGAGAACGCTCTTGCCAAGGTGACGGATGAAAAGGGCATGAAGCGGGTGGAACGGTTCCTGAAGCAGGGCCCCTGCCCCGCGTGCGGCGGCTCCCGCCTGAACGCCGCGGCCCGGGCTCCCCGGCTGCGGGGCATCGGGCTGGCCGATGCCTGCCGCATGACGCTGGACACGCTGGTGCAGTGGGTGGAGGGGGTGCCCGCCTCCCTACCCGTGGAGATGCGCCCCATGGCTGAGAGCATCTGCGAGTCCTTTCAGGCCACCGCCGCCCGCCTGCTGGATCTGGGGCTGGGCTACCTCTCCCTTGACCGGGAGGCTGCCACCCTTTCCACAGGGGAGCGCCAGCGGGTTCAGCTGGCCCGCTCGGTGCGCAACCGCACCACCGGCGTGCTCTATGTGCTGGACGAGCCCTCCATCGGCCTGCACCCCTCCAACATCGAGGGCCTGCGGGGCGTGATGCACGATCTGATCGCGGACGGCAACTCCATCGTGCTGGTGGATCACGACACCGAGATCCTGCGGGATGCCGACTGGCTCATTGAGATGGGCCCCGGTGCCGGTGAAAACGGCGGCACCATCCTGACACAGGGCACTGTGGAGCAGGTGGCCCAAAGCCCGGCTTCCCGCATCGGGCCCTTCCTTGCCGACCTGCACACCCTCTCAGCCCGCACCCGCACCCCAGAGGCAGAGCTCTTTGCGCTGGGCACCATCACCCTGCGCACCCGAGCCATCCACACCGTCAAGCCATTGGAAGTCCGGCTGCCCAAGGGGCGGCTCATCGCGGTGACCGGCGTGTCCGGTTCCGGCAAGACCACGCTGGTGCTGGAAAGCCTGATCCCCGCACTGGAAGCCGCCGCCAAGGGCGAAGCCCTGCCCGCCCATGTGGAAAGCATCACTGCACCGGGCATTGCGCAGGTCAAGCTCATTGACGCAACGCCCATCGGCATCAATGTGCGATCCACGGTGGCCACCTACGCCAATGTCCACGACGAGCTGCGCAAGATCTACGCCCGCTCCCCCCTTGCCAGGGAGAAGGGCTACAAGGCGGGCGATTTTTCCTACAACACGGGCCGCCTGCGCTGCCCCGGCTGCGACGGCACCGGCACCATCAGCCTGGACATCCAGTTCCTGCCGGATGTGGAGATCACCTGCCCGGATTGCGGCGGCTCCCGCTACCAGAAGGATGCCGCCGCCCTCTACCGCACCCGGAAGGACGGCACCCAGGCCGAGAGCCTGCCCCGCCTGATGGAGATGAGCGTGGACGAAGCCCTTGCCGCCTGTGCCGACCTCAAGCTGGTGGCCAGCCGGCTGCAGACCCTTTCCAGCCTGGGGCTGGGCTACCTGACTCTGGGCGAGGCCACCCCCAGCCTTTCGGGCGGGGAGGCCCAGCGGCTCAAGCTCGCCAGCGAGATGGGCAAAGGGCAGGCCGACACCGTGTTTGTATTCGACGAGCCTACCATCGGCCTGCACCCGCTGGATGTGCGCACCCTGCTGGGCGTGTTCCAGCGTCTCATTGACAGCGGGGCCACTGTGGTGGTCATTGAGCACGATCTGGATGTGATCCGCAACGCCGACTATCTCGTGGACCTTGGCCCCGGCGGCGGCGAGAGCGGCGGACGCATCGTGGCCTGCGGCACACCGGAGCAGGTGGCCGCCGATCCCGCCAGCATCACCGGAAAATATCTGCACCTGTAACCAAAAGAGGGACCCCGCCCAACGGCGAGGTCCCTCTGACATTTTATGACAAACTTTAGGTATCCTGCAGTTCCCCGCGGCTGGCGGCCTTGAGGTAGGCAAAGATAAAGCCGTCCAGATCACCATCCATCACGGCATCGACATTGCCGGTCTCGTAGTTGGTACGGTGATCCTTGACCATGGTGTAGGGCATGAACACATAGCTGCGGATCTGGTGGCCCCAGGCGATCTCATTCTGCACGCCCTTGATGTCATCGATCTTGTCCATGTGCTGCTGCTTTGCGATCTGATACAGCTTTGCCTTCAGCATTTCCATGGCGTAGTCACGGTTCTGGAACTGGCTGCGCTGGGTCTGGCAGCTGACCACGACACCGGTGGGCTTGTGGATCAGACGGACAGCGGAAGAGGTCTTGTTGATGTGCTGGCCGCCGGCACCGGAGGAGCGGAACACCTGCATCTCGATGTCCTCGGGGCGGATGTCCACCTGAATGGTGTTGTCCAGTTCGGGCATCACTTCCAGAGAGGCAAAGCTGGTCTGGCGGCGGGCGTTGGCATCAAAGGGAGACACACGGACCAGACGGTGCACGCCGTTCTCGCTCTTGAGCAGGCCATAGGCGTTGGCACCCTTGACCATCATGGAAGCGCTCTTCATACCGGCCTCGTCGCCGTCCTGATAGTCCAGCACCTCCACGGTCATGCCGTGTGCCTGTGCCCATTTGTTGTACATACGGTACAGCATCTCGGCCCAGTCCTGCGCCTCGGTGCCGCCGGTACCGGCGTGGAAGGTCAGGATCGCGTTGCTGTGGTCGTACTCACCGTTCAGCATGGTCATCAGCTGCAGCTCATCCACTGCCTTGCCCACAGCGTTCACAGACTCCTCTGCTTCGGGGATCATGGCGGGGTCGTATTCTTCATCCAGCATTTCCAGCATGGTCTCGGCATCATCGTACAGGCCCTGCAGCTTTTCAAAGCGGCTCAGCTTGCCCTTCAGGTCGCCCACCTCGTCAAAGACCTTCTTGCTCAGGTCTGCATCATCATAAAAGCCGGGGCGGCTCATGGTGTGCTCCAGCTCCTGCACGCGCTTGCGGGAGGCATCAATGGCAAGGGCTTCTTCCAAGTCCTTGACCGCCTTGCCGTAATCGGCAAGCTGCACCTTCAGTTCGTCAATCGTGATCATTCTCTAAATCCCTCTCGAAATGATAAATAAGGTAAAGTCCTTTGTACTTGCCAAAAGACACAGTTTATACACAGATACTTCATTAGTATACCGAGAATCTATGCTAAAGTAAAGGGGTAAATGGATTATCCTGCTGGAATTTTGAAGATTTTCACCTTTTCTTTTCTCTTTCAGGGGAGTATAATACCAGTATGAACCATACAACAGGAGGAAATCATGCCGAAATATTATGGCTGTCCCTGTGAAGGCTGCGGCAGACCGCTGGCGCTGACCGATGATATCGTGGTCTGCCCGGACTGCGGCGCACCCTATCACCGCGAGTGCTACGAAAAGCTTGGCCGCTGCATCCACACCCCCGCCCATGGCGCGGGCTATGAATGGACGTTCCCGTACAAAGACGATGCTCTGCGCACCTGCCCCAGCTGCGGCGAGCGCACCCTGCGCAGTGAGTCTGTCTGCCGCTGCTGCGGTGCGGCCCTGCCCCCGGAGGGGGCACAGGAGCCCGCCGACCGTGCCGATTCGGACGAGCACAGCGAGGAGTTTGATTACTCCACCTTTTACCGCCAGTTCCAGGAGACCGGGGCCCCGCAGGTAGACCCGCTGCGCCAGACCTATCAGGCCGCTTTTGGCAAGGAAGAGGTCATGGACGGCATCCCCTGCAAGGACTGGGCGGATTTCATCGGCCCGGCTTCCCCTGCCTACCTGAGCGCCTACTGCCGGATGCAGCTGTCCCACACCAAGACCTCCATGAGCTTTTCGGCCATGCTGTTCGGCCCGTTCTATTTCTTCTACCGCAAGGCGTGGAAGCCCGCGTTCGCCTTTCTGGCCGCTGAGCTGGTGCTGGCCCTGCCCACCTTCATTGACCTTTTGCAGGTCACGGACAGCAGCCTGGCCCCGGGGCTTTCCACCTCCACCCTGCTCACCCTTTCCCGGGTCTGCTCGGTGCTCAGCTTCCTGCTGATGATCGTGCGCGGCCTGTATGGCAAGTGGCTCTACCGCCAGAGTGCCGCCGAGAAGATCCGCCGCATCCGCGCGGAGTTCCCGGACGCGGCACAGCGCAAAGCCGTGCTCTGCGCTCAGGGCGGCACCAGCTGGGCCGCCGTGCTCGGCTGTCTGGTCCTGCTCATGGTCATCGGCAGCGCGTTCACCCTGCTGCTTGGCCCCAATGTGGATGCCCTGATCCATCTGGTCTACGGCTGAGCGTTCAGCCTGAAATGATATGATGAAGGAGTTCCGAACCATGAAAAAAGTTACGAAGGCTGTCATCCCTGCCGCTGGTCTGGGCACCCGTGTGCTGCCCGCCACCAAGGCCATGCCCAAGGGGATGCTCCCCATCGTGGATAAGCCCGCCATCCAGTATCTGGTGGAGGAAGCCGTCAAGTCCGGCATCACAGACATTCTGATCATTCTGGGCCGCAACCAAAGCATCATCGAGGATCACTTTGACCGCAGCCCCGAGCTGGAAGAAAAGCTGGCCGCCCCCGGCAAGGAAAAGATGCTGGAGGAGTGCCTGGGCATCTCGAACCTTGCCAACATCTTCTTTGTGCGCCAGAAGCAGACGCTGGGCCTGGGCCACGCCGTGAGCATGGCAAAGGCCTTTACCGGTGACGACCCGTTCGTGGTCATCTACGGCGACGACGTGATCTGGGGCGAGGATCCTGTCTGCGCCCAGCTCATCCGCGCCTATGAGGAGTTCGGCCGCCCGGCTGCCGGTGTCTCCGCTGTGCCCTGGGCCGATGTGAGCCGCTACTGCAGCCTGAAGACCACCCCCATCCACGACAACTATTTCTTTGTGGATGACATGATCGAGAAGCCCAAAAAGGGCCAGGAGTTCAGCAACTACTCCATTCTGGGCCGTGTGCTGCTGACCCCTGAGATCTACGATATCCTCGCCCACACCAAACCCGGTGCAGGCGGCGAGATCCAGCTGACCGATGCCATGGCCGAGTATGCCCGCAACTGCGGCGGCATGACCGCTGTGGAGTTCACCGGCACCCACTACGACATGGGCAACAAGCTCCGTGTGGTGGAGGCTCAGGTGGAGCTGGCATTGCAGCACCCTGAGATCGGCGAGGCTTTCCGTGCCTACCTGAAGGAGTTCTGCAAGACCCTGTAATGTTCCGCTTCTTTTCCATGACCCAAGACCGCTCTGCCGCCGGGCAGGGCGGTCTTTTGCTGCAATAACCCCGGCAAGGAATTGGTTGATACAAAACAGTTCCTGCGGTATACTGGGGACGAATTTTTTTTATGTAAAGATCGTGTCAGAGAGAAAGCGAGGTTTTTTCATGGCAAATGCCGACCGCAGCGCGGAGCAGTTCCGCAAAATGACGGAAACCCCCATCCCGAAATTGATCCTGAGTCTGGCGGCTCCCACGATATTGAGCATGCTCATCACCAGCATCTATAATCTGGCCGACACCTTTTTTGTGGGCCAGATCTCCACCAGCGCATCCGGTGCAGTGGGCATCGTTTCCAGCCTGATGGCCATTCTCCAGGCGCTGGGCTTCATGCTGGGCCACGGCTCCGGCAGCATCATCAGCCGCAGCCTGGGCAGCCAGAACACCGATGCTGCCACCCGGTTTGCTTCCACCAGCTTCTTCACGGCGCTGGTGTTCGGCGGCATCATCACAGCGGCAGGCCTGCTCACCCTGCCCGATTTTATGATGCTGCTGGGCAGCACCGAGACCATCCTGCCCCATGCCTGCGCCTACGCGCGGTACATCCTGCTGGCCGCTCCCATTATGATGTCCAGTCTGGTGATGAACAACATCCTGCGCTATGAGGGCAAGGCCAGCTTTGCCATGATCGGCCTGGTCACCGGCGGCCTGCTGAACATCGCGCTGGACCCGCTGTTCATCTTTGGGCTGGGCATGGGCACCGCCGGTGCGGGCCTTGCCACGGCCCTGAGCCAGACCATCAGCTTCTGCATCCTGCTTTCCATGTTCCTGCGGGGCAAAACGGTCAGCCAGTTCCGGATCACGGCAGTCACCCGCAGCCCGGCGGAGTTCGGCACCATCCTGATGACCGGTATGCCCAGCTTTGGCCGTCAGGGCCTGAACAGCATTGGCGGAATGCTGCTGAACATCGCCGCCCGCGGCTATGGCGATGCTGCCGTGGCCGGTATGAGCATCGTTTCCCGCATCTTCATGTTCATCATCTCGGTGGCCATCGGCACCGGTCAGGGTTTTCAGCCGGTGGCAGGCTTCAACTATGGTGCCAAAAAGTACCACCGGGTGCAGCAGGCCTGCCTGTTCACCATGGCAGCCAGCTTCTGCTTCCTCTCTGTCATTCTCACCGCCTGCTGGTTCAACGCCGAGACCCTCATCCGCCTTTTCCGCGATGATCCCGAAGTCACCGTCGTGGCCCTGCCCGCCTTCCGCTACCAGTGCTTTGCCATGCTACTGCAGCCCGTGATCGTGGCGGGCAACATGCTGTTCCAGTCCATCGGAAAATCGGGCCGGGCCACCTTTCTGGCCTGCTGCCGTCAGGGCGTGTTCTTCATCCCGCTCATCCTCACCCTGCCCCGGGCCTTTGGGCTGCTGGGTGTTGAGATCTGCCAGCCCATCGCCGATGTGCTGACCTTCTTTGTCACCGTGCCCTTCCTCTTCCCCTTCCTGCGTCAGCTGGTGCGGATGGACGAAGCTGAGGCTGCCAAGGCTTGAAGCACCCCTGTAACAAAACTGTAACCATAACCGGACGTTCGATTGCAATTGAACGTCCGGTTTATTCGTATTATAATCAGGATAGGAAAGTTAAATTCTGCCAAACCTGTGAGGTACGCTTATGAAACGTTCTGTTCTCCGCATCGGCTGTGCAGTGCTCAGCCTGTCTGCCGCGGCAGGGCTGCTGGCCTCCTGCTCCCTGCTGCCTCCGGCCTCGCCCCTGCCCGATTCCAAGCCCGCGCAGGCTGAGGAAGCGCCCGACCCCGCTGCAGCTTCGCTGGACGACGGCAAGCTGCGCATCCTGTACAGCAACGGCTCCAATGGCGGCAATACCGTGCTCTGCGGCAATACCGTGTTGTATCAGGCCGCCAGCAGTGAGACCGTGTATCTGGTGCCGGATACCCTGACCGGCACCGTGCGGTACTATCTGCGGCAGTGGTCAGCCCCCGGCACCCCCACCGGGCGGGCAACCGCCCTGTGCGACCGCAGCGGCAAGGAGATTTTGACTTTTGACCGTGCCTACGATGCCGTCCTGACCGGCAGCCTGCTGGTCCTGACCGCACCGGAACAGATGGCCTACGCCCCCTGCAACAACCACGCCGCAGGCGATTGCCGGGTGATCGACCTTGCCACGGGTGAGGAGCTGGCTGTGCCCGAAAACGCCTACGGATGCAGCATAGCAGGCAGCTATCTGGCCTTTGAAGTCTGCAATATCCCGGCAGACTATGTGCAGGAAAACGAATGGGGCGATGATCTGACCGCCTACTGCGCCGTGCAGGTGCAGGATCGGCAGGGCGAGGTGGTCTATCAGGCAGAGCTGTCCGGCCTTTCCAGCTTCTATGCCAGCAGCAGCGACAGCTCCGCCCCCACCGACTGGCTGGTGGTGAGCCACTACAACGAGGATGGTACGACGGGTGCCGACAGCCTGTACAACCCCACCACCGGCGAGGAGCTGACCGGTTACCAGCAGTACACCGGTGCAGGCACGGTCAGCCTGTACAACGATGGCAGATACCAGCTGGTGGATCTGGTCAGCACGGAGCAAAGCGCTGTGCTCTGCGAATATGACCAGCCCATCCGGTATTATGTGCCCGGCGCAGCAGTCACGGAGCCCGAAGTTTCCACCCCCGAAATGGCGGGGCGGTATCTGTTCCATGACCTGCTTACCGGCGAGGAGAAGGATCTCTACGATGCCAATACGGATGATGCCACGTTGGCCATCTATGCCGTAGACGGCACCGTGCGGGTGTTCGACCTGCAGACCGGTGTTCTGCTGACCGATACCACCATCGACCCGGTGGAGAATCAGGTGCGTACCCATATTTACCCCGAGGGGAACGGCTGGGCCTGGGTCCAGCAGGATGACAATGACAACTATGACGCAACGGCTATCCACATCAGCGGGCCGGACGGCATCCACAAGACCCTCGATCCGGCCAAGCTGAATGAGACCTACAACTACTACTCGCCCCTGCTCTCCACTGAGGACGGCATCTACTTCTACGGCTGCTACAACGGCCCCGGCAGCAGCTGGCTCTACGATGTTCTGGACAGCGACGGCAATGTGGTGGTAAGCGGCCTGCGCACTTGTGCCGGGTACTACGCCAACAGCGTCAACGGCCTGCCCGAGGGCGTGTTCGCTGCCGTCAAGGGCTTTGAGAGCGGCTGGATGGACCTGACCGGCCAGTGGCTCTACGCCGAGAGCATCTTCGCTTCCAGCAACGACGAAATGGACAACGGTTTCTTCTAAGGAGGTTTTTCCATGCGTACTGTCAAAATTTCCCGCCGCGCGTTCCTGACCGGTCTGGGTCTGGCATCCACCGCCGCCCTGCTCTCCGCCTGCAATACCGTGCCGGCCTCCTCTCATTCGGGGGCGGCACCGTCTCAGCCGGATTCTGTGGCACCCTCCTCTTCTGCCGCCAGTGAAATGCCCGCACAGCCCATCCTGAGCGTGGATGAATTTCCCATTACGGATGGCAGCACGGCCTGCATCCCGCTGATTGCACAGATCATGGCCGACACCACCGGGCTGGATCTGGAGACCGCCCGGAGCGCCGTGACCACCAACACCACAGCCCAGGCCTGGCGCAACCTGGGCCTGTACGGCAACAATTACGGCGATTCGGTCAAGCTCATCATCGCCTACGAAGCCCCGGAATCCGTCAAGGAGGAGCTGAAGGCTGACGGTGACCCGCTGGAGCAGAAGGCCATTGGCCGGGACGCGCTGGTGTTCATCGTCAACGAGGACAACCCTGTACAGAGCCTGACCCTGCAGCAGCTCAAGGACATCTACGCCGGAACGATCACCAACTGGAAGGATGTGGGCGGCAAGGATCAGGAGATCATTGCCTTCCAGCGGCGGGCGGACTCCGGCAGCCAGACCCTGTTCCAGAAACTGCTGATCCAGGGCGGCCCGCTGATGGAGGCCCCCACCGAGCTGGCCCCCACCGCCATGGGTGAGCTGGTGGACAGCATTGCAGAGTATAACAACTCTGCCAACGCCATCGGTTTCTCGGTCTACTACTACATCGACCAGATGTACTCCAAGCCCGGTCTGCGGCTGCTGGCCGTGGATGGCGTGACCCCTTCCAACGAGACGATCGCCGACCAGAGCTACCCGCTGTGCAACGAGTTCTATGCCGCCATCCTGCAGGATTCTGCTGCCGACAGCCCGGAACGCAGGATCTACGAATGGCTCTCCACCGATGCAGGCCGTTCCTGCATTGAGCACTCCGGCTATGTAGCCGTCCAGTAATTCCCAGAAAATTCGGCACATTTCATTGACTTTGCTCAAATCCTTTGCTAAACTTAAGAAAAGTTTGTCAGCTTTTTTCGTTTCACGATCTTGAGCAAAGGAGATGCCGTATCATGTCCCATCCTTCCGACACCCCGCACTCCTCCCACGTTGAGAGCCGCAGCCGCAAGGCACTGCGCAGCTACATCATTCAGGCCTCCACCCTGCTGGAGATCGTGCTGTCCGGGCTGGTGCTCATCGGCCTGCTGCTCAGCTTCATCCCCCTGCTCAAGTGGATGCCGGGCCTGCTGTTTGATGGCAACGATGTAGAGATCCGCGGCTTCCTTGAGCGGGCGCTGGACATTGTCATCGGCGTGGAGTTCATCAAGATGCTGGCCAAGCACAGCCCAGGCAGCAGCCTGGAAGTGCTGCTCTACGCCATTGCCCGCCACATGGTGGTCGGCCACGAATCGGCTCTGGACAACCTCATCAGCGTGGGTGCCATTGCGTTGATCTTTGTTGTGCGCAAGTTCTTCTTTGTGCCGGCCTTTGGTGCCCACCTGCCTGACGGCAAGCCCGCCCCGGACCTGACGCCCAACCAGAGCGGCATCCCTGCCGAGGAGTTCCGCACCCGCCTGCGCCAGCGCATCCATGCAGAAGCTCTCGCCGACGAGAAGGACGACGACGAGGATGAGACCGAGGAAGTGTAAGATTTCCAAACACACAAAAACCCGAGGACAGCTGTGATGCTGCCCCCGGGTTTCTTATTTGTCCGCGATTCCGTTCTCAGGCTCAGGCGTTGGTCTCGCCGCCCTCAACGACCAGCTCATCCTCATAGTCAAGGCCGTAGGTATCCACCAGCGTCTCCTCGTAATCCTTGTGGAAGAAGCTCTCCTCGCCCAGGCTCTTGATCTCGTCGTTGATCCAGTCCAGCAGGGTGGTGTTGCCCTTGCTCACAGCGGGGGCGATGGTATCCTGGCTGCCCAGAGAGGGGATGCCCACCGTGTAGCCGGAGTTCTGCTTTGCAAAAGCGATGACCTCGGTGTTGTCGTTGGCCCATGCAGCGCCATTGCCGTTTTCCAAGGCGTTCTTGGCGGTTGCGTAGGAATCATACTTCTGCAGGGGAATGTCGGGATATTCCTTGGTCAGGTAGGTCTCGGCGGTGGTGCCGGAAATGACGATCATCTGATCGTCGGCGTTCCAGTTGTCCAGACTGGTGATGACATTGCTGTCGGGAGAGATGACACCCAGTGCAACGTTCATGTAGGGCAATGCAAAGTCCACCTCCTCAGCGCGCTCGGGCGTGACGGTGAAGTTTGCCAGAATGATATCGACCTTGCCGGTCTGCAGGTACTCAATGCGGTTGGCGGCCTCCGTGGAGACGAAGTTAGCCTCTACACCCAGATCCTCGGCCAGACGGCGGGCGAAGTAGACATCATAGCCCTGATACTCGCCGTTCTCATCCACATAGCCAAACGGGTTCTTGTCGGAGAAAACGCCGATGTTCACGGTGCCGTCCGCCTTGATCTCGTCCAGCGTGCGGAACACGTCACTGCCAGCAGCTGCGGCAGAGCCGGATGCGGCAGAAGAGGAGGATGCGCTGCCGCCGCAGGCAGAAAGCAGGGCGGCGGTGGAAACTGCGCCCAGACCCAGCAGGAAGGCACGGCGAGAGATCTTGTTAATTTTCATGGTAATAGCTCCTTTACTTTCTTTCCCATATAAAAATCTATCCATGATCTGTGACATCATTTCACAGCATCAGACAAAAAAGTTCAAAGTGGAAATGGGCTGCTGCGCATTTCTCACTGCTTTGCAACCGCATCAAAGGTGAACGTGCGCAGGAAGTGCTGTGCACGTTCGGTCTGCGGGTGGTCGAAGAAGTCCGCCGGGGGCGCTTCCTCCACAATACGGCCATCGTCCAGAAACAGTACCCGGCTGGCAATTGCCCGGGCAAACTGCATCTCGTGGGTGACGATCATCATGGTCTTGCCCTCACGGGCCAGGTCGAGCATGACATCCAGCACCTCGCGCACCATTTCAGGGTCAAGGGCGGCGGTCACTTCGTCGAACAGCAGGATCTCGGGGTGCATACAGAGCGCACGCACAATGGCGACACGCTGCTTCTGACCACCCGAAAGCTCCCGGGGGTAGCTGTTCTTTTTGGCCAGCAGGCCCACGCGGTCCAGCAGGGCCTCGGCTTCCTGCTGCACCTCAGCCCGGGGGCGCTTCTGCACCTTGGTGGGAGCCAGCAGGATATTTTCCAGCACGGTCAGGTGCGGGAAAAGCTCATAGCTCTGGAACACCATGCCGATGCGCTGGCGCAGGGCCGCCAGATTCTTGCCGCCGTAGGCGACCGTCTCACTGCCCAGCTTCACCCGGCCCGCCTGCACCGGCTCCAGACCGTTCAGACAGCGCAGCAGGGTGCTTTTGCCGCAGCCGGAAGGGCCCACCACAACGATGACCTCACCGGGCTTGACGGCAAAGCTGACATTATCCAGAACATTGGTCTTGCCATCGTAGCTTTTTACCAGATGGTCTACAGTCAGGATCGGCTCTGCCATAACAGTCACTTCCATTTCTTTTCGAGGTAACCGGCCAGCAGGCTGATGGGCCAGCAGGCCAGAAAATACAGGATAAACACGGTGAGGTAGATGCCAAACGCCGCGTTGGGGCTGGCGGTGCGGTTGGCCTCAATGATCTGCTGGGCCACCTTGAGCACCTCCACCACACCGATCATCAACACCAGGCTGGTGGTCTTGATCATGCGGGTGATGAGGTTGATGGACAGCGGGATGAGCCGCCGCACTGTCTGAGGGATGATGATGTACCAATAGGTCTGCGCCCGGCTCATGCCCAGCGCTTCGCTGCTCTCATACTGATGCTTCGGGATGGCGATGAGGGCACCGCGGACGAGGTCGCTCATCTCGGCCGTGCCCCAAAGCACGAACACGATGACCGCCGCCGTCTCGCCGGAAAGATCCCAGCCAAAGGCCCGCGTGGTGCCAAAATACACTAGAAAGAGCAGCACCATCTGGGGCATGATGCGGATGAATTCCAGATACACCCGGAGGATGGCTTTCAGGATGGGATTTTTGAAGGTCATCAGCACACCCAGCAGGATGCCCAGCGGCAGGCTGAGAAGGACAGACACAGCGCTGATCTTAAGCGCCACGCCCAGACCGCCCAGCAGGCGAACCATATTTTTGCCCTTGAGCAGGACTTCAAGACCCAAATCCGGCATAGCGCAGCCTCCTTTCCAGCCAGCTGCCCAGCAGGGACACCGGCAGCAGGATGATGAGGTAGAACACCACCAGCAGGAAAAGGTTCTCGGCCGTCTTATAGTACAGGCCGATGAGGTCTTTTGCCGTGAACATCAGATCCATCAGGCTGATGGCGCTGAACACGCTGGTCTCCTTGAGCAGGAAGATGATATTGGCCATAAAGGCCGGCATACTGATGGAGACCGCCTGCGGCAGCACCACATAGCGCATGGTCTGCAGCCGGCTCATGCCAAGGCTCAGGGCACTTTCTGTCTGGATGGGTTCGATGGCTTCCAGCCCGCTGCGGAAGGCCTCGGCCATGTAACTGCCGCCCAGAAAGGCAAGGCCTGCAATGCCACAGAGCTCGGCGTTGGTCTTGATGCCGATCTTGGGCAGGCCGTAATACAGAAAGAACAGCTGGACCAGCAGCGGCGTGTTCCGGCTGAGCTGGATATAAGTGCCCACGATACGGCGCAGCACCGGCACTTTTTCGTACTGGAGCACGGCGCAGACAAGGCCGACGAGGATGGCCCAGAAGATACCGGCTACGCCCAGACGCAGGGTGAGCCAGGCCGCTTTTTCATACTGCGGCAGATATTGCACCATCACATTCCAGTCCATGTCTGTTCCCCTCCTTTTCTCCTGATCTTGCGGATGTGTGTTTCCGTTGGCCGTATGATATACCCATTTCCCCAGAATGTCAATAGGTTTATAGGTTTTTTTGTTGCACAAATTCCGGTTAAATTGATAAACAAGCTATTCATCGCTGATTTTTCATTTCGGTTTTTCCACGCAAAAACGCCGTCTCTTGCCTTTTTGCACAAGAGACGGCGTTTATTTTTGGTGGTTTAACTTTGGGTTGCAGTTAACAAGGCCTCGTTTTGTTCCCCAATTGTCAGTGTACTCTTCTTTGCTTCCCAATCACCGTTATAAACGATCGTTTTCAAATTGCAGTAATCAAATGCATATTTCTCTACGTTCGACAATGTTCCCGGCAGAGTGATCTTTTTCAGGCCACTATGTTCAAATGCGCCTTCTTCAATCCGGATCACTCCCTCGCCAAGCTGCACACTTTGCAGGGCTCTACACCGGGCAAATATGCGCTGACCTGTCATTGGTGTGTTTTCAATTGTTGCAGTTGTAAGCGAATGACAGTCCGCAAATACATCGTTTTTCAATTCCTTAACACTGGCTGGTATGTAAATCTGTTTTAGTCCGGATTCTTGAAATGCAGACTGCTGAATTTCAACCACATCTTCTGGAATCGTTATCCCGGTTAGTTTCCAATTTTGCATAAAGCAATTCGCACCGATACTATACGGCTTTCCCGTCGGAAGGAACACATTTGCCCCATTCGTAAACTCATAGCTGACCAATACCAGCTTGCCTTGTTCTATTTTCCACTCCGCCTTACATCCTTCCGGGACGACCATGCCATCCCACGGTTTGGGCGGTTCCGGTTCCGGAAGCGGCTCCGGTTCACTGGAAGAAGCCGATTCCGAGGGGGCGGGCACTTCCTCCGGCTGAGAGGGAGCCGATACCTCACTGGAAGCGGGCGGTTCCGCAGGCGCGGGCATCTCTCCCCCGCCGCAGGCAGAAAACAGCACGGTACCGAACAAAAACAGCGCTGTGCACAGAACGGTCCTCCATTTCATAGCGAGCCTCCTATTCTGCCCCGCAGGGGCCATCTTCTTTTTTCAGAACACCTTGCGGCACTCCACCACAAGGCCGACCACCCGCACCTGCACCCGTTTCAGATCATAGATCTGGGGCTGGTGCACGGGGTTGAAGCTTTTGGGGGTCAGGACCACAAGGTTCCCCTCCTGACGGAAATATTTCACGGTGGCTTCATCGCCGTTGACCATCACCACGGCAAGCTGGCCGTTTTCCACCTCCGGCTGCTCCCGCACCAGGATCTCATCGTTTTCAGAGATGCCTACGGCGTTCATGCTGTCGCCCCGGACACGGAGCCAGAAGTACCGTGCCCCGTCTTTCCGGGTGATGGGGATGTAGCCCTCAATGTTTTCTTCCGCATACATGGGCAGGCCTGCACGCACCGTGCCCAGCAGCGGAGCCGTGAGAGCGGGATCGAACGGGACAGCCCCTTCGGGCAGCTTCCGCTCCTCCTGCACCGACGGGACAGCTTCGCCCAGCAGTTCCCCCACCGGCACGCCAAAATAGGCAGACACCCTGGCCAGCGTCTCGCCCGAGGGGGTCGCCCCGGTGTTTTTCCATTTGGTCACTGTGGAGTTGCTCAAGCCCATCTCCTGCGCTGCCCGGCTGCGGCTGATTCCTCTGGCCTGACACAGGGTCGTGTAGCAGTCATAAAACACAAATTTTGCACTCCTTCTTGTGCAGAACGCCGGTTTTCTAACCGGATTCAGATTTTCCCTTGACTTTCTGAATTTAATCAGATATTATAGCCTCACAAGCTGATTTTGGTTAGATTTTATCCACCAAACCTTCTGCGGTCTTTTCACAATCTTACCGGAAACTCTAACCAAAGTCAAGCTTTTTGAACGCGAAAACCACGACAAAAGGAGTGAAACTGTATGATTGAACGTCAGATCCATTTATCCTCGGGCGGCGGGGCTGCTTTGCAGGGGTACGATGGCCTGCTCCGCTTCGGCTACACCAAAAACCGGGGCATCTACGCCCTGCGGGTGGAAGCCGACGGCGAGTGGCAGGGCATGACCCTGCGGGCCTTCTGGCACCTGCCAAGCGGGAACCCCGCCCCCTCCACGCTGGTGGTGGACGGCCTTGTGGAGGTGCCCGCCCTCATCACGGCTGTGCCCGGGGAGGGGCGCATCACCTTTGAGGGCACCGATGGCACCCGCACCCTGACCAGCGCAGACGTGCGCTACTGCGTGGCCGAAAATTCCGGCACTGAGGACAGCACCCTGCCCCAGCCCGGCACGCCCGCCTGGCAGGCCCTGCTCGACCGGCTGAAAGCAGCTGTGGAAAGCGGTGTATTCCGGGGCGAAAAGGGTGAACCCGGCCCGCAGGGAGAACCCGGTGCCGCAGGACCCACCGGCCCCAAAGGAGAGCCCGGCCCGCAAGGCCCGCAGGGAGAACCCGGCCCCCAGGGCCCAAAGGGTGACCCCAGCGATCCCGGCCAGTGGGAGCTGCTGGAAAAGGTGTCCCTGAACGCCGCCGCTGCCAGCTTTGAGCGCACCTTTCCCACCGAACTGCAGGCGCTGAAGGTGCTGTTTCAGGCAGGCAGCAGCCAATCCAAGGGCACGCTGCACTGGGTTTGCAGCACCAGCGATGGTACCCAGCTGCTCAGTGCTTCTGCCCCCTGTGCCGCCAGCAGCCCGATGTCCAGCCCGCCCACCCGCACCTTTGCCAGCTTTCAGGCACTTCCCTGCTTCGGCCAGTATCTCTGTTTTGCCGCATCCGGCACCACGGGTGCACCGCCTGCGGTCGTTCTGCCTGCCGGAAGCGGCGGCCAGAATGTGGATGCCAGCCAGAAGCTCGGCAGGCTGACCCTGACCGTGGACACCAACGTCCGGCTTGCCGCCGGTGCCACGATCGAGCTGTGGGGCGTTCCGGCCTGAGCAGACGCACCGAAACCGTTCCCGACAGAGCTTTCGGTAAAATTTCTTTCGCTTTCCATGAAATTTTTGTGTTTCGCCTTGATGCATCTTCCATATTTTGTTATACTGGTTAAAAAGCGGAAAGTGGGAAATCGGCCATGGATGTCCCTGTTCGGTTTATCGATTCAATCATCAACAATCCCCTGCTGATGCAGTTTCTTGTGCATCGGTGGTTTTTTCTGCTGGAATATGACCCCCGTCTGGATCAGCTGCGGGTCTACGATACCCGGAGCCGCACGCTGGAGACACTGGATGCCTACCTTGGCTCCGAGAAGCCGGAGCACGCCACGATCTTCGCGGAGGACCGCTGGAAGATGCGCGCTCTGCTCACCGGTGAGCTGTACGGCCCGCTGGAGATGCGCTTTCTCTCGCCGGAGGGGGTGTATTATTCCCGGGAGGTGGATGCCCGCCCGGTCGAGGACCCCGCCCGCGGCACGCTCTATGTGGGTTACGCAAAGGACATCACCGACCAGAAGAATCAGACCCAGGAGCTGCTGGAGCAGGCCCGCCACGATTCCCTGACCCAGCTGTATAACAACCGCACCGGCAAGGAGCTCATTGACCGCTATCTGCAGGCCAAAGATCCCTATGCTTCCTGCGGAATGCTGGTCATCGACCTGGATTTTTTCAAGAACGTCAACGACTGCTACGGCCATCTGTTCGGCGACAAGGTCCTGCAGGAGTTTGCCCGGCTGCTGCGCACCCTGTTCCGCTCCAGCGACATTCTGGTGCGGTTCGGCGGCGATGAGTTCGTTGTGTTTCTGAAGGATATCCCCAACACCACCCTGCTCCAGAAGACCCGCCAGCTTTCGGAATCCGTGCAGCAGGTGAAGTTCTGGGAAAACGATTACCGGATGACCTGCAGCATCGGTGCCTGCTTCCTGCCTGAAAACACGGCGGGCTATTCCTTTGACCAGCTGTTTGAAAACGCGGACTGGGCCCTGTATCAGGCCAAGCAGAACGGCCGCAACCAGTATGTGTTCTGCGATAACCTGCGGCGCTACGCCCAGGCGGTTCCTGCCGCCCCGGAAACAGCCGATATCGATGCACGCTACCTGCACAACGACCTGATCTCCACTGCCTTTGAACTGTTCGAGAAGAACAACAGCTTTGAGACTGCCATTCCCCTCTTCCTGAAGATCGTCGGCATCCGGCTGCAGCTGGACCGCATCACCATTGTGGACACCCGCATCCGGGAGCGCAGCATCTCCCGGCAGTTCCAGTGGACCTCTCCCCGCGCGGAGCCGGTGCCTCTGAACGGTGAATCCTATACCAAGGAGGACTTCCTGACCCTGTTCCACAGCTATGATGAATACGGTACCACCGTGCTGCAGGCCGACAACATGGGGATGTACTCGCCGCAGGGGCGCGCGCTGCTGATGCAGGGCGGGGCCCAGACAGTGGTCTACGCTGCCATGTACGGCGAGGGCGAATATCAGGGTGCCATTGCCTATGTGGTGTGCGGCAGCAAGCGGTACTGGACTCCCCAGAACCGCCGGGAGCTGGGCGAGATCACCAAGATCATCAACGCCTACCTGAGCAAGCATCTGGCCGTGAACGCCGTGAGCCGCGGCATGACCTCTGCCCCCGAGTTCGACCGGCTGACCGGCCTGCTGTCCTTTTCCCGTTTCAAGGAGGAGGTCTCCCACAAGATCATCGGCGGTTACGCCGAGGGCTTCCAGATCTTCTACTGCGACTTCGAGAACTTCAAATACTTCAACGAAAAATACAGCTACGCCACCGGTGATCAGCTGCTGAAGGAATTCAGCAATTTCCTCATTGAGGCGGCCCGCCACTGGGGCGAGTGCTACCTGTGCCGGGTGGTGGGCGACCAGTTCGTGCTCTACCTCTCCTGCCGCGACGAGAAAGGCCCGCTCCACTATGCAGACACGCTCTGCCACCGGTTTGAGCAGTATCAGGCCCAGCATTACCCGGAGGTACGCCTGCGGGTGCGGATGGGTGTGTATGCCATTGAGCCCGGCTGCCTGAGTGCCTCGGCCGCCATCGACAAGGCAAACTTTGCCCGCAAGCAGGTGCACAGCAATACCCGCGTGTCTGCTGTCCAGTTTGACAAAAAGCTGGAGGTCAAGCAGACCCTGACCGGTGAGCTGCTGAGCGGCCTGCCGCAGGCGCTTGAAAACGGCGAGTTCAAGCTGTACCTCCAGCCCAAGTTTTCGCCCAAAGATCTCTCTGTCATTGGAGCTGAGGCGCTGACCCGCTGGATCAAGCCGGACGGCACCGTGGTCTACCCTGACCAGTTCATTCCCATTCTGGAATCCACAGGCCACATCGTTGAGCTGGATCTGTACATCTTCGAGCAGGTGGCCCAGTTCCTGCAGCGCAATGCACAGGCCGGGCACCGGCTGCTGCCAATTGCGGTGAATGCCTCGGTGGCGCTGGCCCGGGAGGATGCCCCCACCCAGGAGTACAGCGAAATTCTGGAAAAGCACAACATCAGCGCCCGGATGCTGGAGATCGAACTGACCGAGACGGCGGTGGTCTCGGAGTACGACCGGGTGAAGCGCCTGCTTTCCTCCTTCCAAAGCGATGGCATGCAGACCTCGCTGGACGATTTCGGCGCGGGCGGTTCCCTGCTGAACAACATGGTGGATATCCCGGTGAACACCATCAAGCTGGACAAGCTCTTTCTGACCCGGTGCAGTTCCAACGCGCGGGGCACCGATTTCCTGCGGGAGATCGTGCATCTGGTCAAACGGCTGGGCTACAACGTCATCTGCGAGGGCATCGAAACCGAGGAGCAGGTGCAGCTCCTCCGCTCGCTGGACTGCGACGGCGCGCAGGGCTTCTGGTTCTCCAAGGCCATCCCGGCTGAGGAGTTCGAGCGGCGGTATCTCTGCGACTGAGACAAAAAAACACTCCCCTTCGGGCGGAGCCGTGCGGCACACGGTCCTGCCCGAAGGGGAGTGTTGCTGTTCAGAAAGAATTATACCGTGGTCTCGACCCGGGGAGCCCCACCGGCGATCTCTTCTGCCGTCAGGGGGGCAGCCTGCGCCGGGGTGTTCAGGCGCTCCTTAGCGACTGCCAGCATCAGCTTGATGCGGTTTTCCTGGTTGACCCGGGTGGCGCTGGGGTCGTAATCAATGGGGGTGATGTTGGCGCTGGGATACAGGGCACGGATCTTGTTCACCATGCCCTTGCCCACGATATGGTTGGGCAGGCAGCCGAAGGGCTGGGCACAGACGATGTTGCCGTAGCCGCCCTGCACCAGCTCGATCATCTC
>ENA-OOWV01000575-OOWV01000575.1-human-gut-metagenome-genome-assembly--contig:-NODE-575-length-28083-cov-7.856643_pt1 | contig 28083 bp, 19 predicted proteins | sample MGYA00241584_ERZ501337 | MGnify/ENA primary metagenome ERZ501337 (study PRJEB25962, sample SAMEA2042744) | human gut metagenome | biome: human gut; feature: human-associated habitat; material: faeces... | reverse complement strand
TGCTCGGCAATCAGCCTTCGCGAGATACCGGCTGGGGATTAAAACAAGTCAAAATCTATATGCAAATGCCTTGTTATCGTACCTTTCACAGGTACGGGGATTAAAGCAGAGCCATATGAAGGTGACAAACCTATCAAACCAGAATCATACCCTTCATGGGTACGGGGATTAAAAAACGGAGGAAGAAAAGATGAACAACGTAGAATTTGAAGTTACTGGAAGAAAAGCCTTATTTACATTTCCTGAATTTAAAACAGGTGGAGAAAAAAGCAGTATGGCTATTCCTACTTATGAAGCCTTGAAAGGCATTTTGAAATCCATATATTGGAAACCGACAATTACTTGGATTATTGATGAAGTAAGAGTCATGAATCCGTTCCGAATGGAAGCGTCCGGAAAAATCATCCCTAAAATGAAAGGCAATAAAAATGACATGGCTCTTTATAATTATTTAAGAGACTGTCGTTATCAGGTACGGGCTCATTTTATCTTTAATAAAAATCATCCCGAGTGCAGACCCGATTGGAATGAAAAAAAACATTTAGAGATTTCTAAAAGAATGATCGAAAAAGGCGGCAGACAGGATATCTTCTTAGGAACCCGTGAATGTCAGGGGTATGTTAAACCTTGTAAATTCGGAGAAGGAATCGGATTCTTTGATAATTATGGTGACATTCCATTTGGGCTGATGTATCATGGCTTAACTTATCCAGACGAAGCATATTCCAAAGAAACACAAGGCTGTATAACTATGCGTATGTGGTGTCCGGTTATGCATAACGGTGTGATCAAATTTATAAAACCAGAAGATTGTGTGATGACAAAAGTAATCTGTAAAATGCAGCCGAAAACTTTTGAGATGCCAGAAGAAAAGAAAGAAAAAGTAGACTAGAAGTGCTTATATATCGCACATTTCTAAGTACGGAGATCAAAACTAAGTGTAGAGATAAAAAAGATTACAAAAGGAGAAACATTGTGGGATTATTACAAAAATTGATCAAAACATATGACGTTATGGCAGACAAATACGCTGGGGTATATATAGATGGGATGAGAGAGCCGCTTGCTCCTGTATCTCATGCGTTGCAAAACGCACAGATAGAGATAACAATTGACAGCAATGGCTGTTTTATTGATGCAGCGGCTGTTCCTAAGAAAGAAAACCGAACGCTGATACCCGTATCACTGAAATCTGCAAACCGTACCAGCCATGCATCTCCGCATCCCTTTGCGGAACAGCTGGAATATTTGTCTGGATTTGATGAAGAACGACAAAAATCATATCTGGAACAGTTAATGGATTGGGATGAATCTGCTTATGGAAATGCATTTACCCATGCCGTTCATACTTATGTTGAAAAAAATAGTATTATACATGACCTTTATAAAGCAGAAGTCCTCGAATCAGAAAATGAAGAGGACATGAGTAAGAAGAAAATGCAGTCTACAGCCTACAAAAAATGTTTGGTCCGTTGGAAAATAAAAGATGTGCTGACCGGAGAGGTTATAGAAACATGGAAATCAAAAGAAATGTTCCGTTGTTATATCGCATATTACAATATGGTTATTGCAAAGGAATCCAAAACAGGGCTATGTATGCTCACAGGAGAAAATGTACCTTTAACTGAATTACATGCCAAAAATATCTTCCCCTTGCAGTCTGGTGCAAAATTGGTCTCTGCTAATGATAAAACAGAATATACTTTCCGCGGTACATTTGTTAAAAATGCGGAAGATCTTTTAACGATTGGTTATGAAGCTTCTCAGAAATCACACAATATGCTCCGATGGCTTTTGAACAACTTCGGAATTATCGCAGGAAATGAGATGTTTGTGTATTGGAATCCAAATGGGAGATACGTGCCGTCCCCATTTGAAGATAGAAAAGAGGGAGAGGAAATCATAAGTGACAGGGAAACTTTATATAGGAGCATCTTTGAATCAACCGAGGATAATAGTTTATCCTCCACCGATTGCATAGTAATCGCCGCTTTTAAAGCGATGACAACCGGAAGACTTTCTCTAGCTTATTATAGTGAGACTCCAGGAAATGATTTTGTCGCTAAATTAGAAAAATGGAAAGAGTCGTTTACTGGAGCAAAATGGATTCCTTCTATATATATGGTCTCCAAATATGCTTATGGATCAGAGAGGAACGAACGGATCGAAATAGAGTCCGGAATTTACACTAAAAAAATAGAGGAGTTGCTTTGGTGTAAATTATATGGACATCCAATATCTGAGTCCCTAAAAAATGCTTTGGTCACAAAAGCATCCTCTCCATTAAAATACAAATCATTGAAAAATAGAAGATATATTACCTATATCGCCGCCTTAATTTTACGAAAATATGAAAATGATAAGGCTGGGAAGGAGGTTTACACAATGACCTTAGACTTAGATAACACAGAAATTAATTATTTAATGGGACGGTTATTAGCTGTTTACGAAAAGGCTGAACTTGATACATATACAGAAGAAGAGTTAAAGTCCCGTATACCAAATGCTGTAAGATATCAAAACAAATATGTACAACGTCCTGCCGCTACATTGATCGTACTTAAAAATAAGATTGTACCATATCTTAATAAATTAAAACGAAAGAAAAACGGCTTATACATCAAGTATCAAAAAATCTTTCAAGAAATTTTTGAAAAGATTGATGGAAGAGAAGCTAAATTAACTGGAAAGTTAAGTGATACTTATATTTTGGGATATTATCATCAGAAAGAAAGCTTCTATCAGAAGCAGGAAGCGGATACAGAAAAATCGGAAGCTATTGCAATATGATATTTTTACAAAAAAGTAAATAACGCAAGAAAAATCCTGTCGAAGGCTTTGAATTTCGAAGTCTTGATGGGATTTTTTTATAAATTGAATGTAGATAGATCACACATATATCTGTGTAAAAAAAACATAGCTATATGTGTGTATGTCATACACACATATAGCTGTGGCATTAAATCATGCATATATCTATGTTTTAATTTCACACATATACCTGTGTAAAAGAAACATGGATATATGTGTGAACTATGAACACAGAAACAAAGTTAATATTTCCAATCAAAAAGGAATTCGATTCTTCTCTTGCTGAAAAATCATATTTCTTATCTATACATATTAGATTTGCAAAAAATATTTCAAAATAAGGAGGAAAAGAGATTATGATGATCAAAACAATGAACAAAGGATATGTTAACCTAGCAAAGTATTCCGATTTTGCAATCCATCATAAACAGGAGGGCTTTACTGTAATAGCAATGAAACCAGTTGTATGTTATGCGACAGAATCCAAACGTTACACATCTGCAGCATCTGTCGAGCTGGGATGTTATCCATCAGAAACAGAGGCTCAGAAAGTTTTAGAGACAATAATGGAACACTGGGATGCTATTAAAGAAGCTGAGTATTACGGAGCAGAAAATAACTTCCGATACATTTCTAATGTCTTCACAATGCCAAATGCGAGAGGCAGATCCAGAATGGGAAAATGTTCTGTAGAAAAAGCAAAGGACGAAAAGAGATATGCAGAAAAAGTAGATTTTGTTGTGAAACATCTTTTAGAGGCTACTGACAATCAAGAGCTGAATGATTTTATGGGGAAGGATACAGATGAAGCTGTTTTGTATAATGAAACTGACATTAGAGGCGTAATAGCTCAAATGCCGGAGCTTGTGTTCTATGAGTATTATTACAAATTCAAATCAATCTATGATAAGCAAGGACCAAATTCGGACTCCGGATTTGAACCTAAAAAAAATCCTGTCTACAAATGGATCATAGGTATATCCAACTCTGAAGCAGATGGAGTTAGTCTTTATAATTACGAAGGTACGGTTGAACAGATTAAAAATCGATTAATAAGTTTGATCAAAGAAGATAGGGAAAATGATAAAAGTGGATGGGATTATGGTAGTGAAAACGAGAATGAAATCTCCGATGAATCAGACGGTGATAAAAAAGTATTTTCTGGCTTTGGTTGTTATTCTGAATATCATATCAATTATACAGCAGAAATGCTGACGGAGATTGAAAAGTTAAGCGACTGATTGAGAGGCATGTATTTACATGGATAAGATAGAAAGGAAAAGATATGGATTATAAATATACGGCATATGATCGGATTATTCACATTACAGAAAAATTACCAAAAGATAAGATTTCAGAAGCGATTGAGATCATACAGGAAGATAGTTTCCAGGATTTATTGGATTTTTGCGTAGAGCAGAATTGCTTTACACAGGCTCAGGCAATCACATTGTATGATTTTACTATTGTTTTTGATTCTCTGGATGATAATTATCATGAATTTGATCGTCAAAAATTACTTACATTGTATGACGCAATTGGTATACCAGAAAATATGCAGGCTGCGATATAGGGTAAGTTCACAAAAAAGAAAGGGCATCCGTATGGATGTCCTTTTTTTTTGTATAATAAGAAAATTCCCCCGGAAGATTGGAGAAGTCCGGGGGGATTTATATTAACTGCGCAAATGGCAGTTTCCTAGAAAACGAAAAATTTGCGGGGATTCGTTTTCCGTTTATTAATATGTTTTTTCTTTCTTACAAAAATTCTTATTTTTCTTAATTTGCCATAATATACATGCGGACGGAACTTGCAACAGGATTTCTAAAAAAATCTACATATTAAGAAAAGTTGGAGTTCCGACTGCGATGTCAGCTGGGAGACAATATAAAAGAAGAAAGAAAAGAGGTAAAACAAATGGCAAAGAAAAATTAAGTAAGATTGCGGCATTAAGTTTAGCAGCAGCAATGGTCTTAACAACTAAGTTTTTCTTATAAAAATGTTTCTCTTCTAAAAAATGATATATATATGAAATATCCGTTTTAGGAAGAAGGGCAGTTTTATAAGAAAACAAGGATTCTCCTAACCTCTAAATGAAATGTAGGTAGTGAGATGAATTGTAGAGTTAACATAGCGGCAGTAGTGAGCGGAGATATCGGTATCTCCTACTGCCAAGAGGTAAGCACCGCCGGGTTTTGCTCGGATTGGTATTTTGGTTTAGTAGCATAAATACATTATACCAAAAAATCGCTCAGACCACACACGGTCTGGGCGATTTTTCTGTTAGGGGAGTTTTTTTTACAGCCCCCTAAAAAAGAAAGGATGATTTTTAAACTTTTTAATAGAAACTTCCCTTATAACCCTCGGCAAGGACGGTATTGCTCCAGGAACCATCCTGGTTTCCAAAAACAGGCTGCACTCTGTAATATTCATCATTTTTAGCTTCAATACAGAGCATTCCATTACCGCCAACAGTGTAGTTATAATAATTGTTTGTGGTGTAGTATACAACTCTGTTCTTTGTAAAATCACCGCTTCCATTATATTCGATACGATAGCCTGTAGCACCTTCTACACGATCCCAAGATAATTTCATCGAATGTTTTGTCTTGCTGGCATAGTTATCAATCTTTAATTTAAGTGGATCATGTTTCTTTGTTCCAAATGGGCTTGTGGTATCTTCATACCCTTTGGTGTAAATTGTGCTGCACCATGTGCCTTCTTTACCATCAAAGACAGGTTTTACTCTCACATACATATCACCTGTGATAATGGCTTTGTCATAAGTCTTTTTATTACTAGCACTGTCAGTGCCTTCCGCATAATAGATAGGGCTGTATCCTGAAACATAACCTTCTACATTTTTTTCTTCAACGATGTTCTTAAAGAGCATATCAGAACTTACCTGGATTTTGTAGCCAGTAGCATTTTCTACTTTTTTCCAAGTGATATCTAATGATCTGCTACCTGTACCAACTCTATAAGAGCTGATCTTTGCTTCTACGCTCTGTTTAACAGTAGAGTTGTTCCACTTATCAAACTCGTCTTTCCATTTAGACCAGTCTGTGTTTCCACCCCAGAAAGAACCACTTCCCCATGAGCCCCAGGAAGAACCACTTCCCCATGAGCCCCAGGAACTAGCTGCTTTGTTTGAAGTGCCAAATGTGCTTGCGTTTACATTTACGGCTCCCATGCTGCATAAAGAGGATGCAGCCATAACGGAAGCTAAAACCCCTACAATAATCTTCTGCTTTTTCATGATTATTTTCCTTTCTCTGCCGCTTTTCGGCAGTGTATCATAGGATACCGGGTAATACGTTAGGGATGCTCGGCTATGTTACGGTATCCGACATGATAAGATGAATTTTTTTGTCCGAGCTTTATATAATATGATTGTGTTATCCGATTTCGATTTCGCAGGATTTTCATGAGAAAAACACAGAATAGAAACAAAAGTTACTTTAAGAAAAGAATCCGATTCTTTTTGACTGCGAAGAATATTACACATATATATATGCGTTTCTATCATCGCAAGTATATCTGCGAATGTTAATCGCACCTATAGGTGCGATTAAGAAACCGCAAAAAAAAGACCATCTCTGTATAGAGATGATCCTTCTTTGTTTAACAAGCGGCTGTAAACGGTACGACATTTCCATGAGAATCTATGATAAGATCATTTTCCGCATTTTTTCTACGGATATTTTTACCAAAAATCTTCTGTAAATAATAAACAGTTCAATATTTCCTTACAATTTCCCTTCCAACGCTTCTTTTCTTATGTTTTTCTAATCCAAAATCAGCATTTGCTGTATGGATGTATTCCTGCATTGCTTTTACAGCGGCAGCTTCGTCTAAAAAAGTAAGTTCGAGATTTACCGTAAAACATGCTCCCATATTAGTTCTCCTTATTATTTTTGTATCTTCCTTTTTATTAGTTCTTATCTATATTTCTTATAAACGGCTAATAGGGACTTATTTTACAGTCCCTTTTTTGTATGAAGTCTCCACACCTATGCGGTGCAGTCGCTCCTATGGGCGTGTTACTCTGCTATTACTGATAGACAACTTTGGAATTCGATTCTTTTTTATGCGTCTCATATAACTTCTGTTTTGTCATTTATGTGAACTTTTCAAGAATTTTTCTTAAACATTTTCCTTTAAAACAAATCGGAGATTGCAAAAATAATTTTGCTCTGCAATACCTGCATTTACTCTCAAATCTTCATCAAAATCAAAAATACATATTATTAGCGGTTAATGCAAGAACTTCTTATCTAGGTCAGGTAATTGAGATTGAGTGAGAGGTATTTGATTTTTATATGGTAGTCAAAATTTGATAGGTATGCAATTCTATCAGGTTTTAACAACTAAATTTTTTTTATAAAAATGTTTCTCTTCTAAAAAATGATATATGAAATATCTGATTTAGGAAGGAGGGCAGTTTTATAAAAAAACAAGGATTCTCCTACCCTCTAAATGAAATGCAGGTAGCGAGATGAATTGTATAGTTAACCTAGCGTCAGTAGTGGCGGAGATATCGGTATCCCCTACTGACAAGAAGTAAGCACTGCCGGGTTTTGCTCGGCGATCAGCCTTCGCGATGATACCGGCTGGGGATTAAAACAAAATGTAATCCCTGTCACAAAGGATAGAAGGGTTGTGTTCCCCCAGCGAGGCGAAAGTCTCGTAAAGAAACCGCGGTTAACTTCAGTTGCCCGTTGGTGTATCACGAAACGCAAATCAAAAAACACAATCGCTTTTTGTTGCCTGCTGGTGAATTACAAACGGATAACACGAGGTAACAGCAGTGGGATACGAAGTGAAATCAAAAAATACATATTAACAGCATAGGAAGATCACTTGTTGATTATATGTATTAAACAAAAGAAAGGACGTAGATACGATGAGGGTGAGAGATAGACCCCGAAAACCAGATAAACTAATTAATTTATAACAAAAAGTGTAAATAAAAAAGGAGAAAAAATTAATGAAGTTCAAGAAATTTACAGAAAAAGCCGCAGCTTTATCCATGGCTACCGCAATGTTAGCATCCGTATGTGCCCCTACTTATACTGCCGTTCTCTCTGCCGTACCTGTAGCCGCTGCATCATCCAAAGATACCACAAACAATACAGCAACTACAAAAGACCTGGCAAATGCCGATATCATTGATACCTCCAAAACAGGAAGCATCACTGTCCATAAATATGATATCACATCGGCAGAAGCAGCTGGAGATTATACCGAAGGGCAATATAAAGCAACCGGTGAATCAGATAACCGCGTAGAGAATGCACTGGCTGATTATGCGATCCAGGGTGTACAGTTTACATATTTACGTGTCGGTAACATCGAACAGTACAGCAAGACAGATGGAACAGGCAGCAACATTAAAGTTGTTTATGAGATTCCAACTGCATTAGCGCAGATCTTAAAATTAAATGAGGCAGATGCCACAGTGATGACAGGGGATGGAGTTTCTGCACCTTGTACAAATGCAGGTGTATTACATTACACAAGCACACAGATTGAAGATGCATTAGCTGCGATCATTAAAGCAGATGATGTTGCTGCAAAGAATGCATTAGAATCTTACCTCATTGAATATAAAGACCAGAATAAAGACAGTGATGATGTACAGACAGCAGATACTGGTGTGATCGAGACAGATGCGAATGGACTTGCTACAAAGAGCGGACTTCCATTAGGATTATATCTGATGGTAGAAACAAAGGTGCCGGAACAGGTTACATCTACAGTTAACCCATGGTTCATCAGCCTGCCTTTCACAAATACTGCAGCAGATACCAATACAAACACAGACCATGCAGCAGACGGTGTGGCAGACAGTATCGGTGGTGAAAAATGGCTGTATGATTTCGTATCTTATCCGAAGAACCAAACAGGAAACCCCACGATCGATAAAGCTGTCAGAAACGCTTATTCCAGTGATGCAAAAGACAGAAACGGCGTAGTTACTTCCAGCAAGGATACAAATTATTCTGGTGCATTTGACTCCAAATCCCTGATCGTTTATAACGCAGATACTGCTGCAGAAAACAAAGCAGATACTACAGATGCGGCTTATGTTGCAAACCGAGGCGGATATACTAGCGCAAACAATACAGAAGCCGGCAAGGACGGTAAGGGTTACAGCAACGACTTTAAATATGATGATACAACAACTGCATCCGAAGGTGACCTTCTTGATTACCGTGTTGTATCTAAATTACCACATATCACATCAAAAGCTACTTATTTAAGCCAGTATACATTTACAGATGCATTATCTACTGGTATTAACTATAACAAGGATTTCAAGATTGCTTTTTATGATAATGCTGCTGATGCAAAAGCTAACAATACAAAGAATGCGAAAGAGATCTGGAACCTTGATGGTGGAAAACATGAAGCTGCTTATGCAACAGTTACCGTATCTGGTGAAGACGGGACTGAAAAAGTGACAGCCAATAAAGCAACGATCACTTTGACAGAGGCAGGACTTAACCAGATCAATGGTACAAATGTAAAAGGTGCTTCCAATCCATACGAAGCCGTAGGTGATAAGGGGGCTACAAAAGCTGGCTACTCTGATTACTACATGGTACTGTATTATACAGCAACTGTAAATTCTGATGCATCCGTTACATTAGGTGACAGCGGTAATGCAAATGATATCTCCCTCGTATGGAGCCGTACAAACAATAAGTACAGTAACTCCTTACAGGATAGAAACTATGTATACTCCTATGGTATCGACCTGACAAAGACTTTCTCTGATAACAAGGGAGATGCAACAAAAGTACAGTTCAAACTGTATAACTCCACTGATGCATATTATGTTATCGCTAAAAAAGCAGAAGATGGGCTTTACTATGTGACAGGAAAGACAATGGACAAGGCACAGGCAACAACCTTTACTCCGGCTGCTTCAGGAAAACTCTATATCAAAGGTTTAGAGGGTGATAAATATCAGCTGACTGAGGTTGCAACAGACGACGGTTATACCTTATTAAAAGATCAGATGGTTATTAATATTGAAGAAACAAAACGTGATATCAAGGCTTCCGTAGCTGGTACGACAGGTTTAGATGACGCTGCAGCTGATAATATCATCGCTAATTATGGCACAGGTATCAAGAATGAAGACGGACAGCTGGTTAACGCAGCGACAACAGACATCGGGTCTAAAGCAGTGGCAGGACCAACAAGTGAGACAGCAAACGGTAGAACAATTGGTAAGACAGATATGTATGTTGGTGACATCCAGGCTGCAACCGCAACCGTAGACAGTAAACCTTGCACACTCCTTACTTCTTCTACAGGAGATACCACATCTCCAAACGCTGAAGTAAAGATGGCGATTGAAAACAACAAGGGCTTTAATATGCCTCTTACTGGTGGAACCGGTCTTGTTGGATTAGTAATCTTAGGAGCAGGACTTTTAGGAGGAGGCGTTTACTCCATGACAAGAAACAAAAAGAAAGAAGAAACAGCCTGCTAATAAAAATAAATAATTCTTTCGTTTCTGACCGGGGACAGGGGATGGTATCCCCTTCCCCGGTTTTTACGTTTAAAAAATATAAGAAGAAAAGCCCACGTATTTGTACGTGGAAGGATTTGAAAAATGAAAAAAAAGATAATACAGGTACTTATTATCCTTATAGGAGTCGCATTGCTCGTTTACCCCTGGATCGCAAATTATCTCAACGAACATGCAGCAAAATCTACAATCAGTACCTATGAGAACGAAGTAAAACATACAGATAAAAAAGAAAAGGAAGAAATGCTGGAAAAAGCAAGAGAATATAATGAAAAACTAGCTTCTTCCCATGTTGTCCTCACAGACCCTTTCTCCGAAGAGACCAATGGCGGAATAAGCGAAAAAGAATACTACCAGCTCTTAAATCTGGACAATACCGGTGTTATGTGTTCGCTGGAGATCCCATCAATTAATGTAGATCTGCCGGTATACCATGGAACATCAAACAGTGTCCTTGAAAAAGGAGTCGGACACTTAGAAGGGACATCCCTGCCAGTTGGTGGAAAAGATACCCATGCTGTTTTTACGGGACATACAGGTTTGAACAAAGCAAAACTCTTTACTGACCTTACAGAACTGCAAAAAGGGGATCAGTTCTATATCCGTGTCTTAGATAAGATATTAGCTTATGAGGTCTGCCGGATTGATGTAGTCCTGCCAGAAGATACAAGTAAATTAAGTGTCGTAGATGGACAAGACCTTGTTACATTAGTCACATGTACCCCATATGGACAAAATACCCATCGACTCTTAGTCAGGGGAAAACGGACAAAATACTCACCAAAAGCTTACGAAAAAGAACGTGCAAAGAAAAAAGCAGGACGTTCCCAATGGATGCGGACTTACCAGAAAGCAATCCTGTTAGGGATTGGCATCACAAGCATTGTCCTGTTCATTATTTCTTTCATCAGAAAGAAATTACAAAAACGATAGGAGGCTTTTCATGCTGAAAAAAGTTTTTCGGTTTCTTTTTAGTGTATGTCTGATCGTACTTGGGATAGGGATGAGCCTCTATCCCGCAGTAAGGTCAGAAAAGATACATATGGAGGCAATCTCCTACCAAAAAGAAGTAGACAATGCTTATAAACAAAATAAAGAACAAAAGAAGAAAAAGGAATCCGATTCGTTTTACCAGTCGATTAAGAAATATAACGAAGATATTTATAAAAACGGACAAAAGGATTTTAAGGATGCTTTTTCCTATACATGGTTCCCTATCCCTCTTAATGGGTTTAAAGAAGAACGGTGTGGATATATCAAGATCCCAGCGATGGATGTACAGCTGCCGCTCTATGTGCGGGCGACCAAAAAGAACATGGCAAAAGGCGCAACAGTCTTAGGCAATACCTCTTTGCCGATTGGTGGGAATAACACAAATTCCGTAATCGCCGGACACAGGGGATACCAGGGCGCACCTTATTTTCGGGAAATCGAAAAACTACAGATCGGTGATAAAGTTTATATCAAAAATCAATGGGAAAAGCTTACCTATATCGTAAAACGTATCAAGATTGTATATCCAAATGACAGTGACGAGGTAAAGATTCAGCCAGGAAAGGATATGATCACTCTTCTTACCTGTCATCCATACCGATCCCATGGAAAATATCGTTATTTAGTATTTTGTGAGAGATTCACTTCAAAAAATAAAGAAAAAGATTCAAAGAAAACAACTAAGAAAACCGTGGTTACAACAAAAGATGAAACGATAACCTATGAACCATCTACACCAGATATCAAAAGGGAAAATACCATAAAAGTAGTGGCATTTATTTTTATATTGTGTTGCATTGCTTATATCTTCGTTTCGAAAATAAGGAACAGATAGTTAACAAGTAATTTTTTCTTATAAAAATATCTTTCTGTTTTCTGCATGATAAGATATAAAAACAAACAAGAGAACACACAACTCCTTATTTTGAAAATTTGTCGGTATATGGTCCTGCCGGAACCATGAGTGGAGAAAACTTAAATCTGGTAAGTTTCTCTTGTTGTAAAGCCTTGGCAAAAGCCGGGGCTTTTTGTTTTGCAAGAAAAAACATATTAATGCAAAGAAGGGTTGGGTATATGTTCATTGAATTTTCCTAATCTTTCATACTAACCTATAAATAGACTTTTATTTTTTCTAAAAGTCAGAAAGGAGAAAAATTTGACTCAGAGCAAAACAGAGAAAAACAGATCATCAAAAAAACGGGCATCTCCTGTCAGAAAAAAGGATATAAGATGTTCTGTAACAGGAAAGGAGAAGATGATATCATGACAAGGTTAAAAAATGGAAATAAACAGGAAAGCAGAGCGGCTCCGAAATGGAAAAGATGGCTGCCAATGGGGATTGCTTTTTTATGGATCATCGCTTTTTGCGGGATTTTGTTTTATAATGTTGCGCTGGCGGCAGAAAAAAATTATAATCCCAATGGTTATTGTTATATAAAGGTGGGTGATGCTAATCTGCCTGTTCATGTATACTATACAGGAACAAAAACAGAACTTACAGAATCAGGTGATCATAAAACCCTCTTTACTAGCAAATCAAGACCTGTTAAAGTAATATCTGATATAACAAATCCATCTCCAAACGGTAGTGTTGTCACAGACTTAAAAATATCGGATGCAGGGACTAAAAATACGGTAAAAGACTCTGACGGTTATTATAATACTATCTTATTTCACATTTCATTCAAATTAAAAGCGCATTATTATTTGAATGGTCAAAATAAAAGCAAAAATTCTAAGGGTCAAACGCCATATGGTAACATTAGTTTTGTTTCTGGTACCGGGGTAACAGTTCCAAAGGGGCAAAAAGAAGCTCCATATGATGTTTCTTATAATTTTAGCAAATACGCTGGACATAATACTTCGGATCGTACAATCACTATACCAGTTCGTTTAAATCTCATCAATACATCCATGCTTAAAGGAAAAGTTAAGGGTCTAACAGATGTTTTAGCATGGTTTCATACCACGCTTTCTACATCTGTAAAAAGGAACCAGTATACTTTGACTTGTAACCCTGATTCTGGCACATTTACCAAAACAAAAGGTGGTTCTAAGAATGGTAATAATTTAGAGTTTAAAAAATATTGTGGTGAAAGTGTAACTTCATTACCTGAAGTCTCAAGATCGGGCTATCATTTCAATGGATGGTACAATTCAAGCAAGAAAGCGGTTACATCCGTAACTCTTTGTAACGGTGACCAAACAGTAACGGCATCTTGGTCGAAAGAGTATACTTTAAAGTTTGACGCAAATGGAGGTCCTTCAACTCCTGCTGCAAGGACGCTGATAACTGGTAAAGAGTATGGCACATTAGATAATCTGACTAGGAAAGGGTACAAGTTCGACGGTTGGTATACGGCAAAAACTGGGGGAACAAAAGCATCATCGACAAATAAGATCACAGCAGATACGACACTGTACGCCCATTGGACAGCTTATAAGCATAACTTCGTTTATAATCTACAGGGCGGTTCGTTTCCTTCAAGTTTGAAAAATCAAACAAGTCTGAATGGATGCAAGATAATCCCGAACGGTGTATATTATATGAAATCGGATTGTGGAACGAATATGTACATGCATGTATATGGAAGGGACTACGAGCCTAGATCAAATCCAGCAACGGTTATCTATTCTGGGAAAAATGATGCTGCTACACAAACACAGTGGCTCTTTGAACGATATAAAAATACACAGTATTATTATATCATCAGCGTTCATAATGGTTTGGCATTGAATCTTGATGGTGATCCTAATGTAGATCAATCGAATAAAGCAATAAATCTTTGGAATCAGCAAAATGATAAAGCAGACTATCTCTGGTATTTATCCGATGAAGGAAATGGTAAGGTTAGCATTTACAATAAGCAGACAAACAAATGTTTAGATGTCGTAAATGGCAGAGCAGAAGATAATACCTGGATAGAACAGTATACGCCAAACCATACCGTTGCACAGCTTTGGACATTAGAAGAAAAAACAAAGACAGATTATCCAGATCGTATGCAGTATGGTGATCACGGACTATATATAAATAGTGTCAGCCCGGAAAAGAATAATTATGAATTTACCTGTTGGAATACAAAACCGGATGGAACAGGAACATCATACACACCTGGACAGGCATATAGTGCTATAAAAGACGGTGGCACCGTCACGTTGTATGCTTTATACAATGTAGACGATTTTACCTTAAGCTTTGATGCAAATGGCGGCACCGGAAAGCTAAATAGTGTCACTCATAAAGGAAATCAGTCTTATGCACTTCCTGTGAATACATTTACGAGAATAGGATACGAATTCCGTGGATGGTCTTTTGATAAGTACACAGACACGATTTCGTATAAAAATGGAGCGACTTACGACAATCGTTTGATCTCGGCAACTTTATATGCACAGTGGAAAAAGACGGGTACAGGATTCATCCAAAGACCATTCCTAGATTCTGATATGTTCTATAAGGCAATATCTATCTTAGGCAATAATGGAACAGTCTATAATAAAAATAGCGTTGACTCAAGGATGGCACATATAGATACGGCAAATAATCCGGGATATTTCTCGCTTCTAAAATAGGAAAAGGAAGGTTCTCTGAAAAGGGAATCTTCTTTTTGGGGCTAAAAAGTTCTTATAAAAATTCTTGAGTAGTTCAATGATGATATAAATATCGTGAAGGAGGAACCAAAATTATCAACAGTGACGAAGAGAAATCCGCATCCCTGTTGAATAGAAAGAACTAAGTAAATGGTATACAAAGAAAAAAGGAGAAAAAAAATGGCAAAAAAGAAAATTTTAGCAAGTATTATGGCAGGTATTATGGCAATGACTATGGCAGTTCCTACATTTGCAGCACAGATTGATCCGGCAGATTGTGACCACGAGTTTGGATACTGGCGTTATACGGTTAAGCCTACATGTACAACAGAAGGAAAAGGAGATATGTATTGTCCTGATTGCGGTAGTATTGTTGAGAAAGACGCAACAATTAAGCCTCTTGGACATGAATTTAGCAATGCAACAACTAGAAATGGAAATTTTTATTTAGTCTGTGAAAGATGTGGTGCAGAAGAAAAACAGGCACTGACTGCAGAACCAGCGACCTGCCCTCATGATGAAGATGATATCGGTATTTATAATGACCATGAAGCAACCTGCACAGAGGATGGTTATACAGGTGATACCTATTGTACTGCCTGCGGCACTTTATTGGAAAAAGGTGAAGTAGATGAAAAAGCGCATGGGCATGACTGGGAAGAAGACAGCAATGCCTGCCAGTTACCAACTTGTACAGAATCTGGAAAAGATTTTTATGTCTGCAGGGAATGTGGAGAGAGAGAAGAAAGGGTGACACAGCCTCTGGGACACAGCTGGGAGAAAACAAAAGTAACACCAGCAACCTGTACAAAAGATGGAAAAACGGTATATACCTGTTCTACCTGTGATGAGACAAAAGAAGAAATCACAGAAAAAGCAACTGGACATAAGTGGAATGATGGAGACGTGACAACAGCTCCTACGACAACATCTACAGGCGTAAAGACATTTACCTGTTTAACTTGTGGTGAAACAAAGACAGAAGAGATTGCAAAACTTCCGGAAGAAAGCAAGCCGTCTAAACCGGCAGACACCACTACAGAAGGTAAAAAGGATGACACAAAACCTTCTACAGATAAGAAAGATGACACAAAACCTTCTACAGACAAAAAAGAAGATACACAGCCATCTACAGACAAGAAGAATGATACAAAACCGTCTACAGACAAGAAGGATAACACTACAGTGGTAAATCCTACAAAGCCTGCAAAAAAAGCAGCTAAAGTTGGTACAAAATTTGTTGTAGCAGGTCAGACTTACAAGGTAACAAAAGCAGGAAAAGAAGTAAGTTTTATCGCAGCAAAGAAAAATGCGAAGAAAATCTCCATTCCTGCTACTGTAAAAAGCAAAGGCATTACTTACAAAGTAACATCTATTGCAACAAAAGCTGTAAAGAACAACAAGAAAGTAAAATCTGTTGTTGTTGGTGCAAATGTAAAGAAGATTGCTAATAAAGCATTTTTCAAATGTCCGAACTTAAAGAAGATCACGATCAAGTCTGTAAAGTTTACAAAAAAGAATTTAAACAAAAAGGCTTTTAAGGGACTTCATAAGAAACTGGTAGTTAAGGTTCCTAAGAAAGTTTATGGTTTAAAAGAAGGAATTTTAAAAGAAGGCTTAGTGAAGTAAGGGGAGCAAATAGGTTCCTTAAGAGGCTCATACCTGAAAGGGTATGGGTCTTTTTTTTGTTCAGAATTTTTCACAAAAAACATAACGGCTGAGCTACCAAAAAAAACATATTAGAAAATGTAAGGATTATAAAAAGAACAGAAAGGGGAGAAAACAAATGCGTTTTTATCGATTATCGCAAAAAATACCCTAGTTTTTTGCAAAAGAGAAAAATAAGATTACCGACTGTATATAAGATAGGAAGGAGTGAAAAAATTTGATAGTGAAAAAATGGTTACAGAGACTATTTATCTTTGTTTTTATTTTTGCTTTTGTTTTTGGAGATTTTGCAAATACGGGGGTATTTTCAAAAGGTACGCTGCAGGTACAGGCAGCAGATACGATCAAAGATTACAAAGAAACAGGACATAAACTGCATTCTAACACGGATATGGGAGCGGTAGCGATTGATGAAGTAGGACATAAATCAACGACCCCTTTTCGTAAATTCGTAATGGATGATGCGGATGATGGTAACAAACGTGTCATTTGCGGCTATGCGGTTGGGCGTGGACATCCGGGCGATACTTATACAAAAAAAGTAGTTTTTGCTTCTAACTGGAAATCTACGAAGTCCAATGATGCCGAATTTATCCATAATACTACTGCGATCGCAAAAGGGTTGTGCTGGTTCTATGAAGATGTTAAACCATCTAATGCAACAGAGCGGGAGTCCTATTTTATCCAGACTTATGTCTGGGCTGAGAGTATGGGGAAAAATGTAAAAACCGCTTTGACACAGTTAGCTGCTAGTAAGGGATGGAATTATCAAAAAAAGATATTACCACTTTATAATAAAGTTAAAAAGCGCAAAGTAGAAGGCTATGTTGTTGTATATAGGAACACCAAGTGTAAAGATGGCAACACGATCACGCATCAGCCTTATTTCCGTTGGGTAAAGACGAAACCAGAGTATGATACGGTGACAGCAAAAGAAACAGGAAAAGTATCTAAAGAAGTATCTGTGGAAGTGACCAAGACCGATTCTACTACAAAAAAAGCCGTAAGTGGTGCAAAATTCAAAGCGACAACAAAAGATGTAGATGGAAAAGCCCTTACCGTAAACCTGACTACTGGCAGTAATGGAAAGGCATCCAGTAAGGTCACGAGGACATTTTCTGCACAAAGAAGTGCGGAAAAGAAATATGTGACAAACTGGGATAAGCTTACGGAAAAACAGAAAGAAAAATGTAAAAACGATGGAAACTATCCGGATAAATCATTAGCGCAGGCAGCGGCGAAAAAAGAGGCAGCCAAAAATGCAGCGGATGAAGCGGCAAAAGCTAAAGCGAATTTTTCCGCAAACTGGAAGATCGAAGAGGTCAGCGTACCGAATCATATCATCAAAGTGAATGGAAAAGTAAAATCCGTGACTAAAAAAGAGACGGGAAACACAGTATCGATCAGTTATACCTTCTCGGATACACCAAAGTATGGCTCGATCAGCCTGTATAAGACCTGTAAGGAATCCTATTCCACAGACCTTTCTCTGGAAGGTGCTGTTTATACCGTCTATAATAAATCCAGTTGTGACAAAGGAACCGAAGTCTCTTCCATCAATATCTCCAAACAGACAGAGAATGGAAAGACGGTCTATAAAGGAAACAGTGGAAGATTAACAGCCGGTACATACTGGGTCAAAGAGACATGGGCTCCAAACGGATTTGAAAAAGATCCAGAGGCACATAAATTTATCTTATATGATAATGGGACCAGTGATACCCTGCTGGCAAAAGAAGAAAGTGGAAAGACGATCACTTCCCTTACTTCCAACGAGGAAGCAAAAAAAGGAACCGTGACTATCACAAAATATGTCAATGATCTTGTGAACGAGACGGGGATCAAACCGGAAAAGGGAATCGAATTCACCTTAAAAGCTGTTTCTAAATTTTCAGAAGATACTCCATATACGGATGGTGTGGCAAAGACAACTGCACAAGATGGTACAGCTTCATGGGAAGATGTCCCATATGGCTATTATACCTTGACACTGACGAGCAAAGGACTCCCAAAAAACATGACTAAAGTTGGTCCGTTCTCCCTTCACATTGAAGATGATACGGACGCGAATAAAAATGATATCTATTCTGGCAGGAACATTGTGCTTGGCAAGACATCTGACAGTGGAGAGACCGTGGATGAACTGCTCCCTTGCTCCGTAACCATTCATAAAGTGATGAGCAAGACAGAGTTAAGCGGCACAAAGACATACCATCCGGAAAAAGGAGCGAAGTTTGCGATCTATGATACGGATGGAAACATGATCGGGAAGCCATTTACAACGAATGAAAATGGCTACGCAAAGAGTGCAGCGATTAAAGCGGCAGGAAGTTATGTTTTAAAGCAGATAGAAGGAACCGCTTCCTACAAGTTCATGGAAGATAAGCCATTTACGGTAACAGAAGAAGATCTCGGAAACGAGGATGGGACAGCGACTACGTTCGAATATACCGTAGACAATACCTATCAGGGTGACCGGATCTATCTTGACAAATATAAAGTTGCTTTTGATCAGGACAGGGAAGAATACGATGAAGAGGGACGGACCGTGGAACCGGATGCCGGATTTGCTGTCATGAACGTCTCTTCCATCAGTAAGGCTGACCTTGCTGACTTAAGAGAAAACGGGGAGGACTGGACACAGGAAGAACGGAATGCTTTTGTACAGAAGTATGCGGATGCTGTCCTTGCGACCATGCAGACCGATGAGGCAGGAAAAGCTTCCGTGGATATCGACTGTGTAGAAGATAAGGATGGACGGATGCATTCCGCGATCGGAGAGGACGGTTTTGTGATCGTGCAGACCTCCGGTACCACAGGCTACTACCTGAGCGGACCGATCTTTTCAGCTGACTTAAAGCGGAAGGAGAATGAAGGCTCCACACAGTGGTCTGGCGAAAAGAACAACTACCAGGAAATCAATTACGGTATCGCCACTTTTAAGAAGTTTAAGACAAAAGACGAAAAGACCGTGGAACCGGAAGCCGGGGCACAGTTTAAGGTCTTAAAGAACGATGGCACTTACTTAAAAGACCCGGATAAAAAAGAGGTCATCTGTGAAGCAGACAAAGAGGGAAAGGTATCGATCCCATGGCTGCTGCCGGGTGTCTACAGTTTGAAGCAGACAGATGGCTCGAAGTTCCACGAAAAATTAAACGAAGAGAACAATGAGGATGCCGTCTTTGTGGTAAGGGAAGATGACTGTGTTTTCAGTAAAAAAGAAATGACTGCGTTCGTAAAAGGAAACACCCTTACAAAGGAACAGGAAAAACATATCCTTACACTGGGGGATGAGGATGGAAGATATACGGATAAGGAACTTCCGATCTCATTATCCATCGAAAAACATTCCACCCATACTGGCGTTTTATTAAAAGATGCCGAATTTACCCTGTATCAAAAAGAGGGAGATAACTGGAAAGAACTTGGAAAATACTACACAGGAGACGGAAAAGACGGGACCGAGATTGGAAGAGTGACGGTAAAAGGGCTTTCCTTTGGTACTTACAAGATCAAAGAAACAAAAGCACCGGCTGGGTATCTCTTAAGTGAGGAAGATACCGGCAAGGATTCCTCTGACCCGGATTTCCCTTATCAGGAAAAGGTCATCACAATCGATGCAGACCATGTGGCAGAAACGGATGGAGAAATCGTTTTCCGTGCCAACAAGAGCAACGCGGACAGTGCCTACAGCAGATTTAATGATTCTCCGATCTACGGACGTATCCGTATCAATAAGACAGGAAATGTTATGACAGGCTATGCTTCCGGTACAGAAGAGTTTACTTACAAAGATACCGGAGTAGCTGGAGCCGTCTATGCATTATATGCCGGGGAGAACATCATGGATGATGCCGGAAATGTGATCTGGAAAAAAGATGAAAAGATCGATGAGGTCACAACAGACAGCAAGGGCTATGCCGATTTTACAAACAAAAAGACAAGCTACACGAAGAACTTCTTCATGGGGCATTACTATATCAAAGAGACAAAAGCACCGGACGGTTTTGATGTCGATACGGAGACACACGAAGTCGTTCTCACATGGGATGCCGGGGCAAAGGACCTTGATATAGGTTCCTGGCAGCCGGACGATGAGAACTTTAAAGAACAGCCAAGCCACGGGGATTACTTCCTCTGTACAGGCGAGCAATTAAATCCTTATATCGTCAACGCCCAGAAAGTAATCTTTACTTATGAAAAAGCACCAGCAAGTGCCAAAGCGGTCTATGATATCTCCGCAGACAGGGTAGGGACAAAAGCCAACCCGACCCCAGCCGACAGCAAGAGTACGGTCGTGTTATGGCAAGACCCGGAGGATGAGGGTACGTTCTACGTTTCCACGCAGACAACAAAACAGGAAGTGAAGTTCAACAAGATCTCTTCTTCCATGTTCTACAAGTGCCAGAAGCTGCGGAGTGTCATCTTTCATCATGTCGATACGTCAAACATGATTCATGCAGACAAGATGTTTTCTTACTGCACAAAGTTAACGTCATTAAACCTTTCAAACTGGGAGACAGGCAGCTTAAACTCTACGGTAGGGATGTTTGCTAACTCCGGTGTGTTAAAGAAAATCTATGTTGGGGATACCGACCAGAAAGTACCAAATACCGAGCCGACAGAGACAGGGATCTATACCGTACCAAAACAGGAATTCTACCTCTACACAGACCCGGATACGGAAGATGAGGAAACATTAGCAGCAAGAAAACTTACAGCAGACAGTTTTAACTATGCGTTATGTTACAGTGATGGCGAGGGTGAGAGCATCACAGACTTAACAGATGATGACATCGCATCCATCAGTCCAGAGTACCCGACCTTTGCCGATGACAAGAGTAAAAGATCTGGAAAACTGGAAGTTACGATCCAGTTAAAGGAGAGCAGCCCATATTATGCAAAGGCGGAAGATGGCGGGGAAGGACATCCGGGTATCTTAAAAGTCACGATCGATGTCAAAGATCCAGCTACTTTAAAGCTTGACCCGAAAGTGGACGAACACCCGGAGACAGAGGCGGATGTGGAAGATACACAGAGATCCATCTCCTTATCCCTCTTAAAGATCGATGCCGCAAAGAAAGGGGCAGCGGATGCCGAAGATTCCGGTCTGTCTGCTACGTTCAAAGTCTATGCAGCAACGGACTTAAAGAGTTATGACGGCAAGACCATCATCAAAGAGGGTGACTTTATCAAGACTATCAAAAGTATCGACAAAGATACGGACGATGGCGGACGTGCCGGTATGGACAAGCTGCCAATCGGATATTATACGGTAAACCCGGATGCGAAGAACTTATACAAGATTGTGGAAGTGATACCACCAAGAGGTTACTCCTTATATCCACAGGAAGAAAAGAACACAGCGTATATCCCGAACATCGATTACTTAAACTTAAGCAGCAACGAGGTTGTATCAAAAGTCAATGCCGCCAACCCGGATACCATCTCAGCAACCTACAATTTGGCAGAAAATACGTATACCTTTGCCTTGACATTCTCGGATATCAAGACACCTACGATCACGAAGAATTGGGGAGAAGAAAAGACACAAGGTTTTGTTAAAGAAGAGGATCGACCAAATTCATTAACGATCCACATGTATACGGATAAAGAAAAGACGAACTTATATAAGACTATCACTTTGACAAAGGAAAAAGGATGGATCTACGCATTTGACGATGATATCGACTTAAGCAAGTATTATTACGAAGAAGTCGTACCGGATGATGCGGTCTGGAAAAAGGATACCAGAGAGTATGAAGATGGTTACTTCAAAGACAGCGAGACGAACTGTGTGACGTTCTACAACTGGGAAGAGACACCAAGTGATGAACCAGTCATCCCATCCGTTACCAAGTATTGGGAGGACAATGACAATGCACCGAAGAAGAGACCAAAGGAAATTAAGGTTAACCTGCTGCAGAATGGTGTAGTATTAGATGATTACTCTACAGTATTAAATGAGAGTAATAACTGGACATTTACAGTAAAAGAAGACAAATCCTTACCAAAATACGATGATGTCGGCAGAGAGTATGTTTATACATGGGAAGAGGATACGTCCGGCTTACCAAAGGACTATGAACTGACAGATACCAAGACAACCACTTCCTCTGACAGCCAGTACACATATATCCATACCGACCTGACGAATACATATGCACAGTATACTTCCGCACAGATTGCCAAGTCATGGAATGATGAGGAAAATCTGTATAACCTCCGTCCGGATTCCGTAACGGTTCATTTATTAGCTGACGGGGAGCGGGTAGAAAAGCTGACATTAGAACAGAGTGATGGAACGACAACAGATATCACCGATGGAAATGTCGTATTATCTGAGAAGAACAACTGGTCAGCAAAAACGATCAACCTGCCGAAGTATAAGGGTAGCCAGAAGATTGAGTATACATGGGAAGAAGAAGATGTACCAGACTACGAACTATCCTCCAATGTTACTGTTACAAAAGATGCCGATTCCGTCACAGAGCGGACAGAAACATCGCTGATCAATAAGAGCAACCCGCGGTTAGGCTCTGTTTCCGTATCCAAGATGATCCCGGTCGAGTCTTTAGATCTCCGTCATGGCGATCTGAGCTTTACTTTTACAATCACTGGAGAGACGGTTCATGAAAAAGAGTATACGGATAAACAGACCGTGACCTTTACCAAAAATACGGTATCCGATGAGGATAATGTCATAACAATCAATGGAAAAAAATATCTGGTTCTGTTCGTATCCTTTGACGACCTCGACTGGGGAGACTATAAGATTACAGAATCGGGTTCTGAAAGCCGGTATGAGTTTAATAAGATCTCTGACCTTGAAAATGCGACAGCCGGTAAGGAGGAAGATGGCACACCATATATCGCCTTTACGGTAGATAAAGACCATCAGGAATTCGGAGGTACGTTTGAAAACGCAGCGATCTCATCCAGTATCAAAGTCATCAAACGTGGAAACAGCAAGACGAAGAAGTTAAAGGGAGTCACCTTTAAGATTGAAAAAATCCTTGCTGATAAGAAGACCGAACTGGTTGCTACAAAAGAGACCGATGAGAACGGAGAGATTCTGTTCGATAACCTCGACCCGGGCGATTATGTCCTTACTGAGACAAAGACTCTTCCAGGCTACACACTGATGAAAGATTCGATCAATGTTACCGTGCCGATGGCACTGACTACAAAAGAAGCTGAAGATATGAAAGCAGATACCTCAAAAGGAAAATACGATAAAGCAAAAGACCTGTATTACTTCTACGATCTGACTTATGACGTGGATAATGAAAAAACTCCAACTCCACCACTTACCGGTGGATTCGAGAACTGGTTATCTTATCTGCCAATCGTATTGGCAATGGCATTGTTTATCGGATTAGGTATTTATCAGATGAAAAAGAGAAAGAAACCAATAAAATAAGAGCGATGGAAAGGGCGGTTATGAACCGTCCTTTTCTATATTAATAGAAGAAAGGAGAAAATCATGATGTTTTTAACACAAATAAGTGGAACTGTGTTACAATCGTTAAGATTAAGTGACACAGTAGGAATTATCATGGAGGCAGCTATTATTGCTGGATTATTTAATATTGGTGGTATATTATTAACATATCTACTAACAAAAAAAGATACATTAAAAAAATTAGATAAAAAAATGGATGTTTATCATGCTGAATTAAAAAACAGTGTTAATGTTAAAAATAATACACTATCTGCAGAACATGCTGGACTATCGAAAGAACATACTGGATTGAAAGAACAAATAAATGATAAACATGCTGCTCTGGAAAAACAGCTTTCGGCGGCACAAACAAGGCTCGACCATCTTCACGATGAGTCAATTCGAATGGAAAGTTTTCGAAAAGACATAGAGAAACAGGGGATTGATGCCACATCATTGAAAGCTAGTATTGACGCATTGATTCAAAATAATGGAGAGAATCTAAATCATGTCCGTGATTTGACACGAGCCTTGGAAAAAACAGAACAGATATTAGCGGATACTAAGAAAAAGTTACGTGACCGTGAATGGGAACTTGCTCAGTATCAACGAGAGAATGAACAATTAAAACAACAGATTTATAACTTGCAACATCCACAGCAATCATGGGATGAGCCGGAACGATAAAACATAGATAAGACTTATATCTTCGGATGTGAGTCTTTTTTTCTTATAAAAATTCTTGAATTATCGCAAGTGGTATTTACCAAATTCCGTTTTTCTACATTGATACAGAAAACAATGGCTAATTGACTTGGCAAAAGAAATCTTACCTAAAATCATTGACAATTGTTTTTTTAGCTGATATAATAAAAAACATATATTTATATTAAATTCTAACTTTTGGAATCAGTAGTTTTATAGCTTTAAAACAATCGAAACATATTTATAATTTTTAAAATAAATTGTAAATATTGCAAAAAGTATGGTGATACCCCGTATTTATAGGAAATGTCAATAATTTGTATAACCCCTATAACAATTGTGACAATCCCTGCAATTATATTAATTATATTAATTATATTAATAATATTGTTTTTTTTGTTGTGTTTTGCAAAATTCTTTTGGACTTTTTGGACTTTTCTTTGAGTTTTTCTTGAAGACACTCCCTTCGGTTCAAACTACTGATTCCGAAAGCTGCATTGATAATTATAGCATACTTTTATCTAATATGTCAATATATTTTTTTATTTTCAAAAAAAATATATCTTTTTTAGAAATTTTCAGTCATTGTGTGAGTTTTTTTTGTTTATTTTGATGTATTAATATAGGATTATATGTAGAAAACCATATTGATTATGGTTAAAAGGCACTTGTACCGATTGTAGTACAGGTGTCTTTTGTTATGTAAAAAATAAAATAGAAAAGAATTCGATTCTCTTTATCATCTGAAATCTGATAAATATCGTATTATCATATTAAATATGTAAAATTTCATAACAAGGAGGAACTTACAATGACTACAGAAATATTAAACTTAATCCAAAATATTGACTGAAAATCTTTGCGCGCAAGCTCCATCTGAACTGTGGTTCAGGTGGAGTTAGCCGCTTTTTATTTCCCCTGTTACTGAATGTATCTCCGGATCACTCCGATTCCAATAAAAGTAATATCTTATTAGTTATATATTTGATTAAAATATATTGAAATTAAATATAATATGTGTTAATGTATGATTGTATTTAAAATGAAAGGAAAAAACAGATGGTCAAAAGAAACTCTTTTAAAAAGGGAACAATAGAATTATTGACCTTAGCTATTTTGCAAGACGGAGATTGTTATGGATATCAGATTACACAAAGTATTTGTAATAAATCAAACGGTTTTATTACAGTTACGGAAGGAGCGTTATATCCAATATTATATCGGTTAGTTGATAAAGGGTATTTGACAGATTACAAAAAGCCGGCAGGAAAGCGTTTAATGCGAGTTTATTATCATTTAGAAGAGGCAGGTATAACATATTTCCACGAACTGTTAAACGAATATAATAAAGTAAAATTGGGTGTTGAATTAATTTTATCTGAAAACTAGTATGTATCGGAAGGAGAAAGTGTTGGAAAAAAGAGTTGAAAAACAATATATTAAAAAGGTTCGACAAAGCCTACCTGTATATGGTTGCAAAGAAAAAAAATATATAAAAAAGTTAGAGGCACATTTACAAGATTATTGTAACGAATATCCTGATATTACTGAAGAAGATATTGTGAAAGAGTTTGGAACTCCCATGTCTGTTGTATCTGATTATTTTTGTGAAATAGATGAGGATTATTTATTTCGGAAATTGAAGATACGAAACCATGTGCGAGCATCTATCTTTGTGATTACGATATGTTTGATTTTTTTGAATATTTTTTGTAGTTATCTCTTTTATCAAGAGTATTTAGAAACCAGAAGAACAAATATTACAAAAGAAGAAACGATTACTATAATAGAGGAGGAAAAATAAAATGTTAAAAAAATTATTACAAAATTTAAGTATTATATGTACACTTCTTATAATGTTCTCTACCAATATTTTTGCAGCTGATATTGATGTTACTTCAAATATAGAATATTTACAAGATGGTTCTTATTACGAAACTGTATTAGAAGAAATACCTGATTTCTCAAGAAATTCTCATTCAAAAACTGTTAAAAAAACTACAAATTATAAAAATGCTGAGGGAAATATTATGTGGTATATAACTTTAAAAGCAACTTTTACATATAATAATTCTAGTGCAAAATGTACTGATGTAACAGGAAATGTTCGAAGCACTAATTCACATTGGGAAGTTAGTTCTAAATCATTTCAGAAAAGTGGTTCTACGGCAACAGGAACGACAACAGTAAAACAGTTAATGTCTGGAAAAGTTGTTAAAACAACAACAAAAAAGATTTCTATTCATTGTAGTCCGACAGGAAAAATTTCATAGATTTGATTAAAATACGGAAAACAGAGGAAACAGATTGTGTTTCCTCTATTTTTTTGCATTTTTTAGGATGTTATTCGTATATAAATTTATTCATATTTTAAGGATGTGTATAGTAGCGTGTGTTTTATAAAATAAGTAATTTTGTTGTTTATCTTAAATATATTTGAATCAAATATAATCTTGACAAAATATACTATTTTTTGTAATATAAAAATATCATAAGGCACAATAAATTAAAAGTAATTGATGTATGGAAGGAGGGTAAAATAGCTTGCATATTAATAAATGTTACAGTATATAACAGAAGGGTGCAGTTTTCTCTGGATGTCAGTGAAATTCAGTAATGGTCATTTGGAGATTAAAGTCTCATGTTGGACAAGACGAACAAAAAAAGAAAGGATTATATTATGAGAAAAATCTTAAAACTAATGTTGAGTTTACTATTAATTATTGTATTATCTACACCATGTCAGATATTTGCAGCAAGTTATTATACATTCAATGATCATAAAATGATAGGAGGAGTTGGAGATTATGGAAAAAATAAAAAATATTATTATATAGTTAGCAATGCTAATTCTCATGCTGACTTGATTAATGAATCAATAAAACAATGGGTGAATACAACGAGTCGTTTAGGCTATACTACATCTTTATCCTTTGCCAAAACGACTAATAGATCCAATAGTGTATTGGATTATATGACAACTTCAGGTAAAGGTAACCATTCTGATGGAGTATTAGCATGGACGGAATTTTATAAATCTGGTAAGAGCATTAATCCATCAACAGTTAATTGGAAATATTGTTATGTGAAAATTTACAAAACTAATTTTAATAAATTAACTAAAAATGGAAGGAAGGGAACAATAGCTCATGAAGCCGGACATGCATTTGGATTAGCTCATAACCAAGGAAATCCTAAATCAATCATGTGTCAAACGAAATACGGTAGAGCGGTTTCTTCTGCTCAAATTTGTGATTTAAAAGGTATAAATCATTTATATAAATAAAAATCAGAAACAGAATAGTTAAACATGAGTTTATAA
>ENA-OOWV01000560-OOWV01000560.1-human-gut-metagenome-genome-assembly--contig:-NODE-560-length-28620-cov-8.031857_pt1 | contig 28620 bp, 19 predicted proteins | sample MGYA00241584_ERZ501337 | MGnify/ENA primary metagenome ERZ501337 (study PRJEB25962, sample SAMEA2042744) | human gut metagenome | biome: human gut; feature: human-associated habitat; material: faeces... | reverse complement strand
TTCTTAAGTAAATGCTCTAAAGGGTCCTGTATTCGGGTATTGTTAGAGCATTTACATTAGAATTTGTTAACGTTATGTTGGGAACCTGAGAAAAATATGAAAAATATTATTCACAGGTATTTCAAGAAATTTCCTTACTGAACTGTAGCCTTATGATATGGAGGTTCTTATGAATAAAAAGAATTTAGATAAAAATATTAATAATTATAATATAATAATAATAAGTAATGAAAATAAAATTATAAATAAACTTTCTATTCTTTTTGATAATTCTAAATATAATTTTGTTTTATTTAAAGACCCTTTATCAGCTATTAAAGAAATTAAAACAAAGAAATATGATTTAGTAATTGTTAATTCAATTTTTCCAGAATATTTATTAATTGAATTAATAAATAAAATTAAATTATATAATTCTTATATTTTTACAATTTTAATTACAGAGCATTGTAATTTAACTTCTACTTTAAATGTAATTAAAAATTATGATATCCAAGGATATTATGATAAATCTCAAGATTTTAAAAAATTGGTTGTTCTTGTTGAAACAATTATTAATTCTATTTATGAATTTATTAGAATTAATTTGCAATTAGATAATTATAGCAATCAATATAAATCACCTTATTTAAATACTGTTCAAGCAATACGTAATATTGCTGAATATAAAGATACTTATACTATTGGTCATTCTTTTAGAGTTTCAAAATATTCTGTTTTGATTGGTAGATTTTTTAAACTTTCTCCTTCAGATCTGAGAATATTAAAAATTGGTAGCTTTTTTCACGATATTGGAAAAATTAGTACTCCAAATAATATTCTTATAAAGACTTCTAAATTAAATGATTATGAATATTTTATAATAAAATCTCATCCTTTAATAGGTGCTCATATACTTTCTCATTCTAAGACTTATTCAAATATAATTCCTATTGTTAAGTTTCACCATGAGAGATACGATGGTACTGGTTATCCTGCTAAATTAAAAGGAGAGGAAATTCCTTTTTTAACTAGAATTGTTACTGTTGCAGATACTTTTGATGCTATGACTTCTAGGAGAACTTATAGAGATGCTTTGCCTTTAGAGGTTGCTATTTCTGAGCTTGAGAAAAATAAAGGTACTCAATTTGATGCTGAGATTGTTGATGCTTTTGTTGGTATTATTGAAAGTTGGGAAAAAGGTTCTAACAAATAAATATTAAATTGAAGTTACCACTGATAATATATTTTTTTGATATTATCAGTGGTAACTTTCAAATTTAGTATTTATAATTTTTTTAAGATACTCATCATCCCTATTTATTTTATACTTTCATAGATAGTGCAACTTTTTTTCTTTCCATATCTATTTTTATAACTTTAACTTTTACAATATCACCAACTGATACTAAATCAGATGGATTTTTAATATATTTTTCGCTCATTTCTGAAATATGTACAAGCCCATCATATTTAACACCAATGTCTACAAATGCTCCAAAATCTATAACATTTCTTACTGTTCCTGTTAAAATCATACCTTCTTTTAAATCTTCTAATTTCAAAACATCTTGTCTTAAAATTGGTTTTGGCATATCTTCACGAGGATCTCTTCCTGGTTTGCTAAGTTCTGAAATTATATCTGATAATGTCATTTCACCTATTTCTAAATCTTTTGCTGTTTTAGCAACATCAACTGTTTTTAATTTTTGTCTTAGATCGTCTGTTTTTTCTTTATCTCTTAAATCTTCTTTATCAAATCCTAAAGATTTTAATAATTTTTCTGTTGCTTCGTAACTTTCTGGGTGAACTGCAGTTATTTCTAGTGGGTTTTTACCGTCTATAATTCTTAAGAATCCTGCACATTGTTCAAATGCAACTTTTCCTAGCTTTGGTACTTTTAAAAGTTCTTTTCTTTCTTTTAATTTTCCGTTTTCGTCTCTATATTTTACAATGTTTTTTGCTATTGTGTTGTTTATTCCTGAAACATATGAAAGTAGTGATGGTGTTGCTGTGTTTACATCAACTCCTACTTTGTTAACACTGTCTTCTACTACGCCTGTTAGGCTTTCAGCTAATTTCTTTTGGTTTACATCGTGTTGATATTGTCCAACTCCTATTGCTTTTGGATCTATTTTTACAAGTTCTGCTAGTGGGTCTTGTAGTCTTCTTGCTATTGATATTGCTCCTCTTATAGAGACATTTATGTCAGGATATTCTTCTGTTGCAAGTTTTGATGCAGAATATACTGATGCTCCTGCTTCACTTACAATTACATAGTGTACTGGTCTTGATGCTTCTTTTATCATGTCTGATACAAACATTTCTGATTCTCTTGATGCTGTTCCGTTTCCTATTGCTATCATGTCTATTTTGTCTTTTTCAATTAGTTTTAATAATTCTTTTTTAGCGCCTTCTACATCATTTTGTGGTTCTGTTGGATATACTGTTGTGTAATCTAAAACTTTTCCTGTTTCGTCTATTACGGCTATTTTACATCCAGTTCTATATGCTGGGTCAAATCCCATTACTGTTTTACCTTTAATTGGTGCTCCTAGTAACAATTGTTTTGAGTTTTGTCCAAATACTTTTATTGCTTTTTCTTCTGCTTTTTCTGTTAAATCTGAACGAATTTCTCTATCAATTGATGGTTCTATTAATCTTTCAAAACTATCTAATATTGTGTCTTTTAGCATTTGTGTGAATTGTGTTTCACCTTTTATAATATCTTTTTCTATGTATGCTAAAATTTTATCTTCTGGTTTTTCAATAGATACTTTTAGGAAGTCTTCTTTTTCTCCCCTGTTTATTGCCAAAATTCTGTGGCTAGGAATCCATTTTAATGCTTCACTATAGTCATAATACATCTCATAATTTGATTTGCTCTCAGGGTCTTTTGCTTTTGTTTTGATAAGACCTTCTCTATAGCATTGTCTTTTTATTTCTTTTCTGTATTTTGCATTGTCAGAAATATCTTCGGCTATAATGTCTAGGGCTCCTTGAACTGCATCTTCTGGTTTTGCAACGACCTTGTCTTTGTTTTTCTTGTCTTCTTCTGATAAATTATCAATATTAACATATTCTTGTGCTATTTCTAATATTGGTTTTGTTTCTTTTTGTTCAATTATTATTTGTGCTAATGGTTCTAGTCCTTTTGCTTTTGCTACTGTTGCTCTTGTCTTTTTCTTTTGTTTGTATGGTCTATAGATGTCTTCTACTTCTGCAAGTGTTTTTGAAATTGCTACGGCTTGCAATATTTCGTCTGTTAATTTTCCTTGTTCGTCTATTGATTTTATTACTTCTTCTTTTCTTGTTTCTAAGTTTCTTAAGTATGATAATCTTTCTCCAAATGTTCTTAAGACTTCATCACTTAGTCCTCCTGTTACTTCTTTTCTGTAACGTGCTATAAATGGTATTGTATTTCCTTCGTCTATTAGTTTTATTGTATTTTCTACTTGTTGTATTTTTATGTTTAATTCTTCTGCAATTGTTTTTGCTATTTTGTCCATTTTTTTATTTTCCTCCTTATGTTTTTAAATGCTTTTATTTTTGTTTTCTTTGCATATATATTATTATAACAAACTTTTGGTATAAAAAGTCAATACTTTATTAAAATATTGTTAAATTTTATAAAATATTGTTAGTTACAATTCATGGTGTTCTAAAATAGTTGATGTGTAAGGTGCTTCCTTAAAGGTTATATATAATTTGATATTGTATCCGCTTGAATGAAATAAAAAATAGAAAATCTTAAATAAAAAGCTGAGGAATGCTCACGGGGAAAATGTATATGTATATGGTTTGATAATTTTCTCGGTTCAATACGCAACATAAGAATTTCTAAAATAAATTAATGACACCCTTCCACTTAGTCCTCACTTCGTTCGACGTGAACTCTTTCCATTAATTTATTTAAGAAATTCTAATATTGCTCCAATCACATTCGAAAATGATAAAACCATATACATATACATTTTTAGCCTGAGTGAGAGAGGCTCAGTTTTTTATTTTAGATTTTCTTTTTGAACGTAATGAACAGGATACAATACCAAATATATATAACCCTTAAGGAAGCAACTTACACATCAATTTTTGTAATAAATGTGAATTGTAACTATATAATAACTGATTTTCTTTAAATTTTAAGAAATTTATTGATTTTTAAATATGTTTAATATAAAATAATATTATAATTTTTAACAAAAGAGTGGTGAAAATATTGGATAAGAAAAACAAATCGAAAAAGACAAAAAATGTAAATAAAAAAATAACAAAAATAAACACAGAATTCAAATCACAAAATTTTATATATACAAAAAAAATTAAAACAATATTTATAGTAATAATTCTAATTCTAGCAATATTGATAGGAAGAATTGGATTTTTACAATTTGTGCAAGGTAACTATTTAAAAGAACTTGCATATAATCAACAATCAATCAACCAAATAATAAGTCCCAAAAGAGGTGCTATATATGATTCTACAGGTCATACTCTTGCAACAAGTGCTTCTGTTGACACAATAACAATAAATCCCGAAAAAATTAAAGATTCAAAAAATAATGATAATACTCAAGCTTTAAAAGAAAAAGTTGCAAAAGCTCTTTCTGATATATTTGAACTTGATTATGATGAAACTTTAAAAAAAGTTACAAGTACATCAAAAGTTGAAACAATAGCAAAAAAAGTTGAACAAGATAAGGTTGACCAATTAAAAAAATGGATGGATGAAAATAATGTTTCTGTTGGAATAAATATAGATGAAGATACAAAAAGATATTATCCTAATGATTCTCTTCTTGCTCAGGTTCTTGGTTCTTGTGGCAGTGATAATCAAGGTTTATCTGGTATTGAAAATAAATGGGATGATGTTTTATCTGGAACTCCTGGTAAAATTGTAAGTTCAAAAAGTGCAAGTCAAGAAGAGATTCCAAATACTGAAGAAACATATATTGCGGCGGAAAATGGTAGTGATTTAACACTTACTATTGATTTAAATATTCAAAAAATTGTTGAAAAATATTTACAACAAGCTGTTGATAATAATAATGTTGAAAATGGTGGTAGTTGTATTGTAATGAATCCTAAAACTGGTGATATATTAGCAATGGCTAATTATCCAAATTATGATTTAAATCAACCTTTTACACCAAATTCATCCCTTGCAAAAACATATGATTCATTAAGTTCAGAAGAAAAGACTAATGCCATTTATAAAATGTGGTCTAATAAGGCAGTTTCTGAATTATATGAACCTGGTTCTGTTTTTAAATTAATTACTGCTTCTACTGCTTTAGAGGAAAACATTACTGGTACAGATGTTGCTGGTGATTTCTATTGTTCAGGTTCTGAAACTGTTGATGGTGTTAAAATAAGTTGTTGGAAAACAGATGGTTCACATGGTTCTCAATCTTTAAGAAATGCTTTGGAAAATTCATGTAACCCTGCTCTTATACAATTAGGAACTAGAATAGGGACTGCAACATTATATAAATATTATAAATCTTTTGGATTTTTTGATAAAACATGTGTTGATTTACCTGGAGAAGCTAGTTCTATATTTAAAGAGGAGTCAACTGTAATCCCAGTTGAAAGAGCAACTTATTCTTTTGGACAACGTTTTAGTATTACTCCTTTACAAATGATTACTGCAATTTCTGCTATTGCTAATGATGGAATTTTAATGAAACCTAGAATTGTAAAATCCATTACCAATACTGATACTGGTGCTGTTACAAATATTGATACTGAACAAGTAAGACAGGTTATTTCTTCTGAAACTGCTTCAAAAGTAAAATCAATGATGCAATCTGTTGTAGAAGATGGAACTGGTTGGAAAGGTGGAGTTTCAGGTTATACTGTTGGCGGAAAAACTGGTACTTCTGAACCAAGAGCTGGTAGAGAAGATATTGATGGTTATGTTGCTACATATGTTGCAATTTCTCCTGTTGAAGATACTCAAGTTGTTCTATTACTTAACTTGTATAAACCTCCAAAGAGTAACCATCAAGGTGGTACATTAGCAGGTCCTGTTGTATCTCAAATGTTGTCAGAAATTTTGCCTTACTTGGGTATACCTTCTGATGCTGATTCTACAGATGATGAAGATTTAGTTTCAGTTCCTGAAGTTAGAAATAAAACTATTGCAGAGGCTGAAAAAATATTAACAAATGCTGGATTTACTGCTAAAATATCTACTTCTAAAGATAAAAATAGCACATTAGTTAAAGATCAAGTTCCAAAGCCTGGTGCTTCTTTATCAAAAGGTTCTATAATAATGTTATATGACCAAGATACAAGAACATCTGCTACTGTTCCAGATTTAACTGGTAAGAGTAAATATCAAGCTACAATGGAATTAAGAAATGCAAATCTAAACATTAGTGTTGAAGGTACTGGTACTGTTGTTTCACAGGATACTCCAAAAGGTTCTAATGTTGATGCAGGTACTGTTATAAAAGTTATTTTAAAGAAACGATAAAATTTATTTTTAAGAGGGATTTTTTCCCTCTTATTCCATTTTTTCTTCAAGCCAATATTTTTCTGCAAGTGTATCTAATTTTTTTATATATTTGTTTTGGCTTTTTATTTTTTCTAATGTGTTTTCATCACACCCTTTTAAATATTGTAGCCATTGTTCTATTTCTGTCAAATCGTCATTGTCATAGCATCTGAATTTAGGCAATTCTATTGATATCATTTCTATCTCTTCAAGTCTTACATCTCCTTCATTTGTCTTAATTCTTATTGTTTTTTTACATCCTTTTGAAGAAAAATAATTAAAATCTAATAAGTTTATTGTTATTGTTTTTGCAAATTCTCTATTATCGCCATATTCTAGTTGATTTAGATGTATTTGGGAATAGTACATTAGCATTTTTGTTTGAACATATATTCCATCTATGAATTGAATTCCTACATTCATTTCTTCATTTTCATATGTATGTATTCTTACATCTGCAATTCCAAAATTTTCTTCGCGTGGTAAATAATTTTCTTTTTGTTTCAGATATGGATTTAGCTCTATTTCTTTTATTTTTATGTCTAATATTGCTTCTATAAAGTTTTTTATAATGCCTAAACAATCTTCAGAATTTAGTATTTTTCTGAATACATAATTACTGTTTGATATAAATTTTCGGTTCACTTTTTCTATTTTCACCTCCATTTTTTGATTTAATAATTTGGATTTTTTAAAATTAGATCTAATTTAATTTAGATAAAAAATGTTTTTGATTAAAAATTTAAGTAGATTATAACTTCTTATTTTTTTGATGTCAATATGTTTTTTCAATTTAACTAAAAAATCGACCGCAAAATTCGACATTTTAAGAACTTTGCGGTTTCTTTTTATATTGCAGGAAAGTTTTTTAAAACTTTCTATATAATTCAATTATTTATTTTTTCTAAAAATTCTGATATGAAATCTACACAATTTTCTGATATCTCTTCCATTTCATTTTGTGTAAATATTTGATATTCTTTATTTTCGCATTTATCAATAATATTTTTCTTATTTTCTATATAACTATTTACATATTTTATTGTCTTTTCAGCATCTTCTTTGCTTATATCAAATTCTTCTACAATTGGATTTATTGATAACATTTTTTCATCATATTTTATATTTGATAATTTGTGACTTTTATATATATAATCTGCAAATATTTTAAAGTCATTCACCTTCATTTTTCTTACTTTTTCTTTGTCACATTTTATTTCTTTACCAGTATTTAATTTTAGTCCTACAACTTTTCCATTTTCCCATATTGCTTTTTTAGAATATGTTATATTATTAAAATAGTAGTCTGTCATCAAATGTGTCAAACTTCCTAACACAACTGGATTTTTTACATCATTTATATATTTAATATAAAATTTTCTGTATCCTTTAAAATCCTTTTCTCCATCATAATGTGTTATTTTATGTGATATTATTTTACTTATGTCTTTTACTACATATCCATTATTTATGTCTGGTACTACATTTCCAAATATAAATAGATTTTTATCTATATTTTCTATCTTCTTTGATAATGTATTTGCTATTTCTAAATGAATTCCCCATGATGGCATTTTTTATTCCTCCTGCTTTTATATTTTTCTTAATTTAATCATATTTTTATATAAATTTCAATAAAAAATAGAAAGAATATTTTGACTATTTTTATTGTCTTTTCTATTCTTTCTATTTTTTATTTTGTTGCTATATAATAGCCTACACCTCTTTTTGTAATTAATATTTTGGGACTTGATGTATCTTTTTCAATTTTTTCTCTTATTCTTCTTACTGTAACATCAACAGTTCTTATATCTCCATAATATTCATATCCCCATACTTTTTCAAGTAATGTTTCTCTTGTTATTACTTGACCCGGTTGTGATGCCAAAAATTTTAATACTTCGAATTCTCTTAGTGTTAAGTCTATTATTTCTCCTCTTACTTTTACTTCAAATCTATCTAAGTCTAGTTCTAGTTCATTTACTTTTATAATATTCTCTGTGTTTTCTTCAGCAATTGGTATTTCTTCTATTGGAACTTCTTTTATGATGTTTGTGATTTCATTTTTTCTTAAGTTTGCTTTTACTCTTGCCATTAGCTCTCTTACACTGAATGGTTTTGTTATGTAGTCATCTGCACCTAGTTCTAACCCTACTATTTTATCTATTTCTGCATCTTTTGCTGTCAACATTAGTATTGGTATATTTAAATAATTTTTTACTCTTTTACATACTGTTAGTCCGTCCATTTTTGGCAACATTATATCTAGTAACATTAGGTCTGGCTTTTGTTCTAATGCCATGTTTACTGCTGTTACTCCGTCTGTTGCTTCTAGTGTTTGGTATCCTTCTTTTTGTAAATTGTATACTAGTACATCGATTATCGCTTGTTCGTCATCTACTACTAGTACTTTTTTTGCTTCTTTTTCTAAATTTTCTTCCACAAAAATTCCGCCTTTCTGTAGCTTTCTTCTTATACTAGTATTTATATCACAAATTTTGGGAATATACAAGTTTTTTTTTGTTATTTGGATAGAAATTAAAATTTTTTTGTTACAATTTAAAAATTTGATGGTAAATTATCATTTGAGTATTCATTTCCTGTTAAATTTTTATCGCTACACCAAATTTCATAAACGAAAAAGTCTGCTTCATGTCCTGTACCAGAACTTAAAATTCCCCAATTGCTTCCTTCTGGTATATATACACATTTTGTAACTAATTTTCCTCCATTAGATAACCCTGATAAATCATTTAACCACCCACATTTTATATCACTTGGTTTATTATATGAGCTTCCAAATCCAATATTCCCATAGTATCCTATTATTCCATTATATCCACCTTTTAAAGATTCATACTGTATTGCAATATATTTATTCCAACAATTCTTATCAATCTTAAAATATATATTGTTTTCAGAAATTTCTTTATATGTTGAAAAATTCTTATCGTAAGTTTCTGTATACATTGCATTCTCTGCTTTTGGTTTCTCGGCCTCCACCATTCCATTTAATGTTAATGTCGGATAATTTGTTTCTGGAGTTGTTACATTTATTTTTTGTGTTTCTTTAAAATTTCCCGCTTTATCATATGCTATAACATATATATAATATGATGTATTCTTTAATAAATTATCATATTTAAATTCATTTTCAGTTGATTCATATTTTTTATATTCATTATCTGAAGATCCTTTTATAAAATATTCATATCTTTCTATTCCACTTTTTACATTTTCAATTGTTTCTTCGCTATCTTCAGCATTAATGTTAACACTAATACTTTTAGATGTAACATCTCCTAAAGATACTGTAAAATCTTTTGGCGGTAATCTATCAATACTACTAACTTCTATGTTTTTTTCAATTTCTTTATTTTCATTATCTACTATTTTTATTGTATATTTTCCATTTTCTGTTACATAAAAATCTATTCCTACTTCTGTTTTTCCTTGTGGCAAAATTTTATCTGTTTCCCCAGGTTTTTGTATTGACTTTATTCCATTATTATTTTTTATTTTTACTAATATTTTTATTTTATTTTGATTTGTGTATCCTTTCGGTTCTGTTGTATATGTTACAATTGTTTCATTTGCTATTTTTACATATGAAACATTAAAATTAGAGTCTAAGTTGAATTTATAATTATTACATATTATTTCAATTGGAAAATTTGTTGTATCTCTTACATCAATTTTATCATTATTTATTTTTGGTAAATCTTCTTTTTTTAAAGTTTCTCCTTTTCCTTCTTGTTCAATCTTCAAATTAGTTATTGCTAATTCTAATGTTTCTTTTGCTTCACTTATTAAGTATTTTTCTTTTGATTGTTTTACTTTTGCAAATATTCCATTTTCTCCATTTAAATTTGATATTGTAATTCCTACCAATAATAATAAAACTATTATTGTTACTATTAATGAAATTATTGTTATTCCTTTATTTTTCTTCATTTGTTTTCCTCCCAAATATATATTATACAAAGATTTTAACCCATTTTAGATTAAAAGTCAATAACCCAAATCAGGTTATTTTAAAATAATAGAGAGGTGTTTTTTATGTATAAGCGAATTCGTGATTTAAGGGAAGATAGAGATTTATCCCAAACTGAAGTTGCAAAATTTTTAAATATGTCTCAAACTGGGTATTCTAAATATGAAGTTGGTACAAATGATATTCCTACTAAAATTTTGATTCAATTAGCAAAATTTTATAATACTTCTGTTGATTATTTGCTTGGTATTACTGACGAAATTAAGCCATATAAAAGGTGATTCTTTTGTTTTATCTTTATATAAAATATTTGCATTTTTATTTAACTGTATTGTAATTATTGACAAAACTTGATATTTATACTATTATTATTTTGCCGACTTGCTTAGAGTCAGGAAGGAGGGTTACTTTTGTTTAAAGAGTTACTAAAAGTGTTAAAGCTATATTTGATTTACTTAATTGTAAAACACTTAGGTGAATAGCACAAGGAAAAAGACTAGGAATGGTTCTCCTAGTCTTTTTTACACTTTTGTTTAAAGATTACATCGACGTCTTGAGCTTATTATAACTCATATTTTATAATATGTCAAATTTTTTAAATTATACTTATATCACTATTTTTTATGATTATTATGGAAAAAGCTAAGACATTTATCAATTATAGTTTTCTCACATTAAAACTTCAACATTAAAAACTCCATTATCTTCAAACTTTATCTCTTTTGCTTCTCCCAATTCAACTCCATTAACTGTAACTTTCTCAACTCCTGTATTTTTGCCATTTGGATTTTTAACACCAATATTATAAAAAGCATTTTTCCACTTATATTTAATGTTATACTCTTTCCAAGATGATGGAATACATGGTTCTATTCTAACAAATCCATTTTTTATTTTTAACCCCAAAATATTTTCAATTCCTGTTTTATAATACCAACTTGCAGAACCTGTGTACCAAGTCCATCCACCTCTACCAGCTAAGTTACCTGCTCCATAAATATCTGCTGGAATTACATATGGTTCAACTTTGTATTTTTTACAACTTTCTTTTGTTCGTGCATGTTCTATTGGATTTATCATTCTGTATAATTCTGTTGCTTTGTCACCAAACCCTAACATTGATTCTGCTATTATTACCCATACTGCTGCGTGTGTATATTGTCCCCCATTTTCTCTAACTCCTGGTAAATATGATTTTATATATCCTGGATTTAGTTTCCCTTTTTCAAATGGTGGGTCTAATAATTTGATTATTCCGTTTTCTCTGTCTATTAAGTGATTTTCTAGACTCTCCATTGATATATATTTTTTGTCATTGTCTCCTGCGTTAGATATTGTACTCCAACTTTGTGCAATACTATCAATTCTACATTCGTCGTTTTCCATACTTCCTAATGTGTTTCCGTCATCCATAAATGCTCTTTTAAACCATCTTCCATCCCATCCGTTTGTGTTTAATGATTTCTTTAATTGTTGCATTATTGTTTTGTATTTTTCTATTTTGCTTTCGATATTTTCTTTATTCTGATTATTATTCTCTTCGTTCAAATTATTATTATCATTTTTTTGTTGCTCTTCGAGTATAGTTTTTTCTGATACATGCTTCATAATTTTAGTAAATCTATCTAGCACATTATACAAGAAAAATCCAAGCCAAACACTCTCTCCTTTTCCTTTAGGTCCAACATTACTAAAGCCATCATTCCAATCCCCACTACCAATTTTAGGCAAACCATTTTCGCCAAAGTTCAAACTTCTTTCAATTGCTTTAATACAATGTTCATAAATACTTCCTGTTTCTTTAGCACTCTCAAATTTGTCATATCTTTCATCTTCATTTTCTTCCAATTCTTTTCCAATTAAATATGGTGTTTGCTCTTCTAATATTGAATAATCTCCTGTAAATTCTATATATTCAGCAGTCAAATATACAAGCCATAATAAATCGTCTGAAAATTTAGTTCTTATTCCTCTTCCTGTTTCTTCATGCCACCAATGTTCAACATCACCTTCTAAAAATTGTTGTTTACTATGCTTTAAAATTTGATTTTTCAAAATTTGGGGATCAATATATTTTAACGCAAGCGTGTCTTGTAATTGGTCTCTAAATCCATATGCACCACCTGATTGATAATATCCTGTTCTACTAATTAATCTACTTTGTAGTGTTTGATAAATATCCCATCCATTTAAAATGATGTTCATAGATTCTAGTGGTGTGTAAACTTGAAGTCTTCCTAAAATATCTCTCCAATAACTTTTTACATTTTCAAGTTCTTGTTTACAATTTTGAATTTTTCTGTATTTATAAGCAATGTTTTTGCTATCTATTACAGTATCTTCTGCTCCTAGCAAAAATACAATTTCTTTTTCTGATAAACTGTCTAATTCTACTTCTATTTCATATGCTATACATGGTTTTTTGCCTAAACTGTTTTCATTATTTAAACTTGATTTTTTTAGGCCATCCGGATTTGATATATTTCCATTTCCAAAAAAGAAGTTTTTATCACCTGTATAATTTTGCATTTTTTCACTATTTGATACATATATTACGTCATTTTTAAATTCTGAATTATATAAATTTTGTGCACAAATTATATTGTTATTTTTATCATATTTTAAATCGATATATCCATTTGATTTAAGTTCATCTTCACCTAAAACAGGTTTCATATAATATACAATTTTTAATTTTTTTCTGTTTAAATTCATATTTTTTAATTTTAAAATTTGTATTTTTACACTATCTTCTTTTGGGACAAAAACTTCTAATTCCTGTTCTATTCCATCACTTTTATGAATAAATTTAGTGTAACCAAATCCGTAAACTACATTGTAGTTTTTATTATCTGGCATAGGGTTTAGTCCAAGTGACCAAACCTTTTTCGTTTCTTGGTCTTTTAGATATATTATTTCTGATGGAATATCAAAATTAGGTTGATTTTCCCAGGCTGTTACTCTATTTAGTCTACTGTTTTTATACCAAGTATATCCACCCATACTTTGTGTGACCAATGTTCCAAACTTCTTATTTGCCATAATGTGTGACCATACTGTTGGAAGTTGATTATCTTTATTTGCTTTTATCAGATATTCTTTTCCATCTGCCGAAAATGCTCCATATTCATTATAATATTTCAAGTTTTCTGTGTTTTGTAAAATATCTATATTTTCTTGATTTTCTGGTTCTATAATTATATTATCTGGCTCATTTGGAATCTTTTTATATTTTTCCAAATATTCTTCTTCAATATCTTTTAGTGAGTGACTTATTCCACCTTTTTTACTATCTATTATTATTCCTGCAATAAATTGCAATAAATTCATATCTTCTTTGCTTATTTCATTTTTATTTAACTCAAAAATTCCGCCTCTAATATTTTTTAAATATGATAACTGACTGTTCAAGACCGCTTCTTCTATATCTTCCATAACATAATTTTCGTAACTATATTTTTCTTCATCTATTATTACTAACTCTGTTTCAAATCCATTTGTTCTCATAAATTCATATGCTTTTAAAACTTCTTTTACAACATATGTGTCATTACTATCTTTTATTTTTACAAGTATTATTGGCAAATCACCTGAAATTCCATATTTCCAAAGTTCACTTTGACTATATTTTTGTTTTGGTAATTTTTCTAAGTTTAATTTTTTAGATGGATTGTTGAAAATTATATATGATAGCATTTTTTGATAATCTCTTATTTGTGAACCTTTTATTCTTAAATATCTTGTTTGCGCTTCATTTTTTGCCTTTGATAATTCAAATGCTTTTTTAATATTTTCTTCAACTGTGTATTTTTTAATATTTTCAATTACTTTTTCTTTTGTTTCTCCTACTGCAATGATTAAATTAACAGTTGATTTTTCTTGTTTTTTTACTTTCATTGCTTTTTTTAATGCCACAACAGGTTCTGTTACAAGTCCTATTTTTTTAGAAAATGGACTTGAGTTTTTAACCATTTGGGGAATTCCTATATTCCCTCTGCCTGTAAACTTTTCTTCATCTATTTCGTACTCTAAATCCCCAATTATTTCACTATTTGTGGATAAATTTACTGCCATATATACTTCTTTCTCATGCTCATATCTTGTTCTTCTTTTTACAATTATACTATTTGTTTCATTGTCAAAATCAAATATTAAAAATAAATTATTAAATGCAGGATGTGCATAATCTTGCTCTTTTGGTGATAATACTGGTTCAAAGTGTGATGTTATTTCTAGTATTTCGTCTTCATTCCCTAAATTTTCTAATGATAATTTTCTTATTTCTACTGGCTCGTCTGGTGCAATTATTGTTTCAATTTTTGTTTTTATATTGTCATTTATTAATTCTTGTTCCATTTTATCTGGCATAAAACTGATTTGATATTTGCCATTGTTTGGAATATATTTTGAACTCCATATTTTCTTTGATTTTATATTTTTTATGTCAAAAAATATTCCTTGTGGGTAATCGTCTGTGCTTTTAAATCTGTTTATCAATATATTTTTATATTTACTTGCTCCTTCTCCTTTTTGGTTCATCGCTATCAAATAATCTTCGTTTGCTATGACATTTCCGCGTATTAATCTTTCATCTATCTTTTTGTAAGTGTCTTGAATGTAATCTTCATAATCAACATATTTTAATTTTTCAACCTTTTCTTTGTTTTCTTTTGTTATTATTGCTGTTTCTGGCATTGTTTCTTGTAGCAAAATGCTTATTGCATTTATTTCTGGATTTTGCATAAATCTTTTTTGCAAGATGTTGTTATTAAATAAATTGTTTATTGAAAGCAAAATCAGTCCTTGGTGATGTGCCATATATGTTTTTACTGTTGTTGATTTACTTCCTTTTTTTAATCTTTCTGGTGTAAAATCAATTGATTCATAAAATCCGTATTTATTGTACATTCCATATTCTTCAAGTCTTTTTAAATTTTGATATACTTCTTTTGGGTAATCTGTTATTGCTAATATGCTTCCATATGGAGCCACAACCATTTCATCTGCAAGTCCTCTTTTTAGTCCTAGCCATGGTATTCCAAATGCTTTATATTGATAGTTTGAATGTAAATCTTTTAAGTTAAATGCCGCTTCTGATATTCCCCATGGTATTTGCAATTTTTTTGCATATTCCATCTGGCTCATAATCATAAATTTGCAAGATTCGTCTAATAAACTTCCTTTGTATTTTGGTATATTGATATTTGGCATTAAATATTCAAATGATGTTCCTGACCATGATACAAGCCCTTTATATTTTCCAAGTGTAGTTAGTGTTCTACTTAATGAATTCCAATGTTTTGCCGGTACATCTTTTTTTGCTATTGCTATCAAACTTGCTTGTCTTGCTTCTGAAGCTAATAAGTCATAATATGAGTTTGTTAGCTTGTTTTCTTCAACATTGAATCCTATTGAGAATATTCTTTGTTCTTTTTTGTATAGATGTGAAAAATCTGTGTCTTCTATTAATTTGTTTACTATTTCTAATAAATTAGAAATTTCTATATTGATATTTTCTCCATTTTTTAATAACTGTGTTTCTTTGTTGATGTTTTGTTGATTTTCTGATATTTGTGAAATTCCATAATCGCATTTATTTTGATTATTATCGTATTTTATTTGATTTTTATTTTGAGTTTTATCGCATTTATTTTGATATGTGTCATATTTTACTTGATGTTTTATTTGATATTTATCGCATTTATTTTGACTTTCTAGCCAATTTTTTATAACATATAAATATCCTACAAAGTTACCGCTGTCTACTGTTGAAATATATCTAGGAAATAATGGCTCTTTTGTTTGCGTATTATACCAATTGTATAAATGTCCATTCCATTTTTGAAGTTCATTTACTGTGTTAAAAATATTTTTTAGCAATTCTATTGTTTTATCATAATTTATAAAACCTAAATCATTTGCAGAAATAACCGCCATCATTGATAAACCAATATTTGTAGATGATGTTCTTCTTACTACTTTATTTTTTCTATCTTCTTGATAATTGTCTGGAATCAAAAAATTATCTTCTTGTCTTAAGTACTTTTCAAAAAATCCCCATGTTTTTCTAGCAATTTCTAAAACATATTTTTGCTCTTTTTGTGTTAATAATTCTACTGCCTCTTTTTCTGTTTTTTCTTTACTTATGCAATACATAATTGCTGGAGTCAAAATCCATAATATTCCAAGAATTAATGCCAATATATTATTACTATTTCCATAAATTATAAATGCTACAATTCCTGTTATAATGTTAATTGTCATATTTTTGTAGTATGAGATTATATCTGTTTTTGCCATTTTTTCTGCTTCTTCTGATGTTGTCCATTCAAGCAAATTTTTATGTGTTATTTTTACTCTATATATTGTTTTTGCTATTGCTTTTAAGGATGTGTATGCCCTATATGGCAAGCATCCTAGTGTAATTATTGTTCGTGAAAGAATTCCTTTTATACCTGATATTTTGGGTGTAAATGTTTTTTGTTTTTCTTCTCCTTCTCTTTTTCCAAATAGATAATTAATTAATTCCAAAATAAAAGGAATTATTGAAATTAAAATTATTATAAAATTAAATGCAAAAACATCTATATTGAAAACTCTTCCAATTATATTTATATAAATTAATGCAAATATAATTGAGATTTCAAATAAACTCCTTCTTAAATTATCAAAAATTTTATATTTTGAGAGCATATTTAAGGGACTTTTTTTTCTTAGCCATTTTGTTATTTGCCAGTCCCCTCTAATCCATCTAGAAAGTCTATTCATAAAACTCATATATTTGGTTGGGTATCCATCCATTAGCATGATATCAGAAACTAGTCCACATCTTAAATAACTTCCTTCGAGTAAATCATGGCTTAATACTGTATTTTCAGGAATTGCATTTTCCATTACCTTTGCAAATACTCTTAAGTCATATATTCCTTTTCCTGTAAAAATCCCTTCTTTAAAGTTGTCTTGATATATGTCTGATATCGCATTTGTGTAACTGTCTATTCCTCCTGCTCCTGCAAATATTTTTGTAAATAGTGTTTTATAACTTATGTCCAAATTAATTCCAACTCGTGGTTGCATTATTCCATATCCGTCTATTACTATGTTTTTCTGCTCGTCTATTTCTGGTCTGTTTAATATGTGTGCCATTGCTCCTACTAATTCTGATGCCGTATTTAAAACCAAGTCTGTGTCTGCATCTAATGTGATTATATATTTTATATTTTTTAAGGTTTCTTTTTCGGTATTTTGGCACTCATTATCTTTGTTTTTTTCTACATTTTGATTTTGAAGCGTATTAATTCTAAATGGATTTTTTCCTTGCAAAAGATACTGATTCAACTGATTTAACATTCCTCTTTTACGTTCCCATCCTAAATAAGAGCCTTCTTTTTCATTCCATTCTCTTTTTCTATATATAAAATTAAATATTGGAAAATCTTGATTTTGATATTTTTTATTTAATCTTTCAACTTGATTTAATCCCTCTTGAATTACTTCTATATCGAATTTTTCTTCTTGCATATTACTTTCTGAACAATCACCTAGCAATGTAAAATATAAATTTGAAGATTTATTTGCCAGATAATAAACCTCTAGTTTTTTAAACATTTCGACTACTTTTTCTTTGCTTTTTACAATTGTTGGAATTACTACCATTGTCGTGTTCTCTTTGTCTATACCATTTGAAAAATCCATTTTGGGTATTAGCTTAGGCTTTACTGTTTTGTTTAAAATCGTTTGTATTATTTGTATAATTACTTCACTTGATGGTATTAAAAATAGTATAAAACTTACGACTGCGAGTTCTGTGTTTTTTATTTTTAAATTTAAAATGTAACTTAAAACTGTTGATAAAATTATTGTTAAAACTCCTACTATTGTTATATATATTTTTGTTTTCGCTTGTGGTGTTTTTTCTTTTTTGTTTGTGTATTCTAATTTTTCATATAATTCATTTATTCCATTGTCTATTAGGTAATATCCTATATGGGTTTTCTTTGTTATTTTTGATTTATTTGTTTCTGTTTGTTCACTATCTTGTTCTTGTACATTGTCTTGATTTAATTGTAAATGCTGTTCGCTCTCATCTGTATTTTTTATCAATTGTTGTTGCTTATCTCTTTGACATTCTTGCAAATTTTCTTGCGCTAGTTCCAGCATTTTTCTAGCTATATATATTTCTGAAATCTTTGTTTTTTTACTTATTTCCTTTATCTTTCCCCTGTAATATTCTTTTGTTTTATAGTCCATTTTTTCATACACATTTGCTGGGTCTTTTTTTAATATTTCTTCTACACCATTTATTTTTTCAAATATCTCTAAAAAATTAATTCTTTGAATTTCTTTAATACTTGTAATACTATTTCCCATTAAAACTTTTTGGGTAGCAATTTCAAAATGTTCTTTTTTTATGACGTCAGATACGGTTGTGCCAAGTTTTTCAACAACTTCTTCAAGTACATTTAAATATGCATTTGCCTTTTTGCCATATCTTTTTAAAATATATGACATATATTCAATAAACGGATATCTCATATCTTGAAAAAATTCTTTTTCTATTTTAGCGTTTTTAAATTTTGTTTGTGTTTTATCCTTATTTTCAACTAATCTTTCTGCGATATTTTCTGCTCTATATTTTTGAATTTGACTGCTATATATTTGTGCACATATATCTGTGATATTTTCTATAATTGCAATTTGCAAAAAGATTCCTATATTCCAGATTTCGTCCATACTTAATGTCTTTTTTCTTTGATAACTTATTAGATAATCTTCTAAATTTTCTCTCTCTATTTTGTTATCTGTGTATGCAACTATTTCTGAAGCTAAGACATATATTCGTGCAAATCCTTTATATTCCCCATTTGATATCCCTACAAAATTTGTATATTTATTTAAAGGTAGTTCTTTTTGAATTTGTTTCACGGTTTGTTCTATTATATAAAAATTGTCTAGTAGCCATTCTCCAGCGGGATGTATATTTATTCCTAGTTTTAGATGTTCGTTTAATATATTGTAGACTTCTTCTATTGTTTTGAAATTTTCCATTAGTTGTGGCACTGGATATGTGTCTTTTTGCGATTTTGATGTTGTGTTATGGCTTGATGCTATTTTTTCTAGGTGTTTTTCTAGCTGGCTTTTTTCTAGCATTGTTCCTGTTATTTTTAGTTTTTGGTTTTCTTTCAAAAAAATTCCACTCCTTGCAAACATTTTTTGTTTTTATTGTTTGCCAAAGAGTGGAAATTTATTCATTTTGTTTTTAATTCAATTGGTAAAGTTTCAATTGCTTTCAAAATGGAAATAGTTCAAAAAAAGAAAGATAATTTTATCTTTCTTTTCCTAAACTTTCTGTTTTTATTTCTTCTATTTGATTCTCTTTAAATTCTACTATTGAATCAATAAATTGTTTTTTATAATTTTGTTTTATTTTTTCATCTGTATCTTTTTGGTCAATTGATGTACTCCAGTCTATTCCTTTATCAAGAATTTTTCCAACTTTTATTAAAACATTATTTTCAGAATCTTCTATTCCTTTATAATTATTTTTTCCATCATTTAAAACTTGTTGAATTGATAGCATATTTTTATTTTCATCATATACCTTTGCTGTTACTACTCCTGATTCAATATCTACTGTTTTTATATCTTCTGGGTCATTTCTATTTATATTTCTAATTATATCATTACCATTTTTATCTTTATCTTCGACTAATGATATTCCTTCTCTATTTTTTGTAATTTCAACATTTTCTTTATTGACATTTGTATTATATTCTTCATTATATTCATTGGCATAAACTGTTTTTAAATATTTTATTACTTCATCTGATGTTTTTAATTTTTCAACTTCTTTTTCAACATTTTCTTCTAATGTTGCTTCTTGGTCTTTTCCTAAATCTTCTTGATTTACTTTTATTCCATCTATAAAAACATTTCTATCTCCCATGTTTTTTATTTTTATATCTTTTTCCACTTCTCCGGCATCTATTGTTATTTCATGTTTTGATTTATCTACTCCATCATTTCCAGGATTTAATAATGCTACCCCTTCTCCAATAGATATTGCTGATGTTAATCCTAAAGCTGCTATTAATGCTTTTATTTTTCTTCTTTTTGATTCTTGTTTTACTACTTTTGCTCTTACTTTTCTTTCTTGTTCTTTTGTTAGTAATGGTTTTCCATTTTTTTCGTTATATTCGTTTATCTCTCTTATTTTTTCCTTAGCTTTTCTTGCATCTTTTACTCCTATGCTAAAGGCTTTATCCTTATTTTTCATAATTTATCTCCTTAGTTTTTAATTTATTACATATACATTATATAACATAAATTTTTTTATTTCAACAGTATTTTTTGATATTATTTGTCAAATTTTGTCTTTTCTACATATTATATATTAATCAGACATTATGTTTGAATAAATTATAATTGAAAGGATGTAACTTTTATGGAAATGGAAGAAAAAAGACCTGGATGTCCAATACTAGATGTTGATGGTGTTATATCAGGAGGTAAACAATTTGATTTAGATATTACTTTACCAGAAGATAATAGAGATGTTATTTATGGAGTTATAAAAGACTGTTTCAAAGAACCAATTCGTGATGCTGTTGTTAAATTAACTGAAATAGCTTATGACTGCGGTAAAGAAGTTAGAAAACCAATTGGTCATACATTCACAGATAAAGAAGGAGAATTTGTTTTTGGTCCTCTTTGCCCTGACAGACATTATGCTATTCAAATTTGGGCAAATGCTACAAAGAAAATAAAAATTTGTGCAAAATGTCATCATGAGGGTAAATGCCTAAAGGGTGATAAACATGAAAAATGTGATTGCTTTATCGGTGAAAAAAATCCTCATTGTGATGATAGAAATTGTGAAGAAGATTCAAAAGATTGTTGTGATAAATAATTTTTATCTCAAAAAAATGGATGCTATATTTAGCATCCATCTTTTATAATATTCCCATTTTTTTTACGAATTTTTTTCCTTTTTTCATCATTTTATTTTTATTTAATAAATCTGTATCATTATACATCATTAGTAGTCCTGTGGCTAATAATCCTCCTACTACTAGGCCTTTTGTAAACTTCATAATTATCCTCCATTTCATTCATCGTCTTCAAAATTTTTGTCTTAATTTATTTTATCCTTTTTTTACTTTTTTATTCTCTTTAAAAATGGTATATATTTCATGAGTAGCTATTATTGCTAAAAATATTCCAAACATTTTTCTTAACTTGTAAACATCTGTATGAACTGATAAATTGGCTCCTACGATTGCTCCAAATACACCAAAAATTGAAATAATTGTTGCTACTTTTAATTTTATATTTTTATTTTTTATATTTACAATTATTGCAACTATAGATGTTGGAATAAAAAATATTAAGTTTGTGGCTTGTGCTATGTGTTGTTCTAGTCCACACATATAAGTTAATAAGAAGATTAGAATAGTTCCTCCGCCCATTCCTGTTCCACTTACTATTCCAGAAATTGTACCTATTAATATTTCTTTCAATTATTTATCACCACTTTATTTATATTAATAAAATAATGCAATTTTCCAAATGCACTTTTTTGTTGAATAAAAATTTAATTTTTTCTTGTATTCTCTTTTTTTAATTTTTTAAATATTTGTTCTGCTAGATTTGTTAAACATTTATCACATTTTAACATTTGTGCTATTATTGCTTTTCTTAATTCTTCGTTTTTAATATTATCTGCTAAATCTAAAAATTTTTGTAATTCAAATAAATATTGCTCATTTTTATTTTTCCATTTGTTTTCCCCTAATTCTATTTTATCCATTGTTACCTTCTTTCTATATTATTTTATAATGATTTTCTTATGATAGAGTTCTATCTAGTAAACTTTCTACATCATTGTATATTTTATGATATTTTTTCTATATTTTTTGTTTTTTTTATAAAACATTACCTTTTCTTTACATTCTTTTATTTTATTATCATTTTTATAGATACATAAACTAAAAATATTGTAAATGCTATTTTTAAATATTTTTCTGGTAGTTTTTTTAATAGTTTTGCTCCAATGTATCCACCAATCGATCCTCCAATTCCGCACAATATTGCTACTTTCCAGTTTATAAAATTTCCTTTATAGTAAAATACACTGCTTGTTAAAACCATTGGAAGTATGCAAAATACTGATGTTCCTCTCGCTTTTTGTGAATTAATTCCTAATAAATATAAAAATGCTGGTACTAATATAAGTCCTCCTCCTGTTGAAAAAAATCCACTTACTAATCCTGCTATAAATCCTATAAGTGATAATTTTGTATATTTTTTTAATTGTGTTTTATTTGTTTTAAGCATAAAAAAACCTACTTTTCTTTTTAAGTAGGTTTCCCATTTTTTTTATATTTATTTATTTTTATTTAAATTTTATTTTAACCAAAATAATTATATACAGCTTATAAATTCTCAAAAATGAAATTAATGATTAATCTGGTATATTTTCATCTTTTATATAATATTTTGTTCCTAACATTTTATCTGGTAAATATTGTTGTTCTACCCAATGACCTGGAAAATCGTGTGGATATAAATAGCCTTCATTATATCCAATTTTTCTCATATCTTCTATAGGTGCATTTCTAATATGCATAGGAATTGTTCCTGTATCTTTGTTTTGTACATCTTCCAAAGCCTTATTAATTGCCATATATGATGCATTTGATTTTTTTGATGTTGCTACATATACTGCCGCTTCTGAAAGTAGTATTCTTGCTTCTGGCATTCCAACCATGTGGACTGCTTGCATAGCTGCATTTGCTACAACTAGTGCATTTGGATTTGCCATACCTACATCTTCTGATGCAGCAATTACAATTCTTCTTGCTAAAAACATTGGATCTTCTCCACCATTTAAAGCCCTTGCCAAATAAAATACTGTCGCATCAGCATCAGAACCTCTCATGGATTTTATAAATGCACTTATATTATCATAATGTGTATCACCTTTTTTGTCAAAAATTGCTTTTCTACTTTGAACACAGTTTTTTATAACTTTGTCTGTTATATGAATATATCCATCTGATTCCATATTTGTTGTAAGTACTGCTATTTCTAATCCATTTAATGCTGTTCTAACATCTCCATTTGATATTACTGCTAGTTTTCTTAATGTCTCATCTTCAACTTTTATGCTATATTGTTTTAGTCCATCCTCTCTTGTTAATGAATTTTTTAAAATTGTATATATATTTTCTTCTGTTAATGGTTCTAGTTTTATAACCATTGACCTTGATATTAAAGCTTTATTTACTTCAAAATATGGATTTTCTGTTGTTGCTCCAATTAAAATTATAAGTCCATTTTCTACATATGGAAGTAATGCATCTTGCTGTAATTTGTTAAATCTATGAATCTCGTCTATAAATAGTATGCTTTTTCCTGTTGGATTTATCATAAAATTTTTAGTTTCTTCAATTACTTTTTTTATGTCTGATACTCCTGCTGTTACAGCATTTATTTTATAAAATTTATATTTTGTTGTTTCACTTATTACTTTTGCTAGCGATGTTTTTCCACATCCTGGAGGTCCAAATAATATAATGCTAGATAGTCTGTCTGCTTTTATTGTTCTATATAAAATTTTGTCTTTTCCTAGTACATGTTCTTGTCCTACATATTCATCTAGTGTTTTTGGTCTCATTCTATATGCTAGTGGTTCGTTATTGTTCATAGTCTTTCCTCTATTCTTTTAATCATTTTTCAAGTCTCTCAACAGGTTTAAAAAATTTAAATTACAACCATTATTTTCCAAGTATTGTTAAACCTTTTCTAATTAACTCTTCTGTAGACATATCTTCTTTTGCCAATTTATCAAATGCTTTTTCAATTTCTTTCTTATTGTATCCTAAAACTTGTAAAGCAGCCATTGCTTCTTGAATTTTTTCTTCGTTTTCTATTCTTTCTTCTAGTTTTGTTTTTACTGAATTCAATCCTTTTGATGCTTTTGTTAATTCTTGAATTTGTTGTTCTTTTTTCATTTTGTCTTTTAATTCTAGAATTATTCTTTGGGCTGATTTTGCACCTATCCCAGGTATTTGCGTTAATGTTTTTACATCTTCTGATATTATTGCTAGTGCAAATTCTGTTGGTTCACATACATCAAGCATTGCTACTGCTGTTTTTGCTCCTATTCCACTTACTGATATTAGTAATTCAAACATTCTTAATTCTTCTAAACTGTTGAATCCAAATATACTGATGTCGTCTTCTCTTACTTTGTAATATGTGTGTACTTTTACTGTATCTCCTATGTTTCCTAATTTTTCTATTCCTGATTCTGACATAAATACTTTGTAACCTAGTCCTCCTACATCTATTACTATGTATCCTGTCATTTTCATTTCTAGTGTTCCTTTTATATATGCTAACATAATTTTTTTCTCTCCCATCATTTGCGTTTGTTTTTTGTCCTTTGGGGGACGGTTCTGAAAAATGTCCTTTTGGGGACGGTTCTGAAAAGGACATTTTTAATTATATTTATGTCTCTTTTGAAACCTATGTTTCAAACAGAACCGTCCACAAAAAGCCATTAGATATCATAAAAATAAGTTGCTTCTAAGTCGGCTTCGTGCATTAATAGTGCCAATGGATATTTTTTGTATGCTGCTCCTATTGTGTTGTATAGTTCTTTTGGTTCTGTATATCCCATGTGCCAACGTATTGAGTATTTTTCTTCTGGTGTTAATTTCATATATTCTGTAATCATCATTACTGATTTTTCTCCGTGTCCATATGGTATTGTGTCATCTACTGTGTAGTATGGTACTTTTTCCCATACTCCTAATGCATTTTTGGCATTTCTATAGTCTATTTTATAAAAGTTTGCTTTGCATAAATCATGTAATAATGGTACTAATATTAGTGTTTCTGGATTTACATTTAGTGGTTCTATGTTTGTTTCAACTTTGTGTTTTAATATTTCATATACTTTCATGCTGTGTTCTACTAGTCCACCTTCATAGTTTCCATGAAATCTTGTACTTGCTGGTGCTGTAAAGAAATCTGTTTTTTCTATAAATTCTATTAATTCATTTATTCCTTCTCTTTTGACTTGTTTTAATAATTCTAAAAATTGTTCTTTCAATTTTACCCCTACTTTCTTGCTTTCTCTTTTTTCTTTGCCTATTATATAAATTTAAAGCTAAAAAGTCAATAGTTTTATACAAATTTTTGTTTGTTTTGTGTTATAAAAATAAAGTCTATTACCAGACTTTATTTTTGTATAAATATTATTTGTTTATTTTTTCTATTTCTTCTTTAGTTAGTCCAGTTGCGTCCATCACCTGTTCAACTGTCATTCCCATTTTTAATAAATTTTTGGCTGTTTTTATTATCCCTTCTTTTATCCCTTCTTTTATTCCTTCCTCTTTTCCAATTTTAGTCGCATGGCTTATTGCATTTATTCTGTCCATTTCCCATTTTTCTCTTAATTCTGCAAGCCTTCTTACCTCTGCATCTCCTGTTAGATAGTTCATTTCTATTCTTGCTTTTTTTAATGTTTCATTCTTATTTTCTGCCATATTCACCATCTCCTTATTATCATCATCGATAAAAGCTAACCACTGGTTAATTTTTTCGTTCATATCAGGTTTTGCTTTTCTGAATTTTGGTAATTCTATAAAATACCACTTGATTCCATTTAATACTTCATAATCTCTATGTTTATCTAGTACGATTGCTGTTTCTGATATGTAATCTTCTACATCAAGCATATTGAAACCTAATATGTTTATCATTATTATTTTGCTAATGTCCTCATATTTTGTTCCTTTTTTTGTTTCTCTTGATTCAACTTTTCCAGCATACATTATTGTTCTTTCTTTAAAGTATCCTTCATCTCTCATTTGCATTTCAATAGAAACTATCGTTCCGTCTTCTAGCCTTGCCTGTAAGTCAAGTCTTCCGCCTTTTTCTTCTTTGCTTAGTCTTTCTAAGTTGACTTCTTCTCGTATTTCAATGCTTTTTATGTCCATTTTTAATAGTGCATTCAGAAAATCAATTAAAAATTGTTCGTTTCCTTTTCTTGCAAAAAAAGCTTGGAATATAATGTCATTCTTTAGATTATATATTTTTTCTTCTGTTTGTGGATTTTCTTGTTTTGTGTTTTCCATCTCTTTTTCCTTTCTAAATTATACTAAATTTTTTTGTTTTTGGCAATACCTTTTAGTATAATTTTATATATGATTTACAATTAAAAGAGACAATTTTGGACTATAATTTTTTTATTTGTTTAAATATCAGTGTATTAGCATCATTAACACTTTCTTATTAATTTTTATAATATTTTTGGGTATCTTTAATTTTAATTTTGAATTTAATTTTTTTAATCTTGAATTTTTTAGAATTAATATTTAGATTAAATTATTTTGAATATCTTTTGTCCGTTCTAGGTTGCTTGATTTTTATTTAAATTGTTTTAAAAATATTTTTAGTCATGCAATTGTCTAATTAATTGCATGACTATATGTTAACATGGTTTTACATAATTTGTCAAGAAAAATATTTTGACTTTTTTCGACATAATTAATCAATTTGTAATTAGTAGTTTATTTTTTTACTGTTTCTCTTTTTTTTAATCTTTTCCTAATATGTATGGGTTGGACTCAGTTCCAAAACCACTTTTGATATATATCCCATCTGCCATTTTAACTACTGGACGAATTCCATAATTATTTCCATATGTACCAAACATCTCCCCTAGTATACTCACACTCCAAACTCGACCGTAAATTATGTTCCGCATTAGCATATGCAATCCAATAATCACCTCCTGTATTTCTAATTCCAGTAGTCGCATTTATACTTTCTGTTATTGTTAATGCTTCATTATAATCCATTACATGTATATCTTTTATTGGTTTTCCATCCTTATCTGCTGTATCTGCTATTAAATCTTTTTGATTTTTGTCTACATACATTTGCCAACTTCTTGGATTTATTGCTTTTTCAGTACTCAATATACTAAAATTTGTTTGTCTCTTTCCTCCTGATAATAAATATTCTACTCTTTTATTGTCATAATCAGCTATACATTGATATGCAAAATTTTCTGGACTTCCTGAATGTGTTATTTTGACTACATATATTCGATCACTACCGTCTGCATTTTTTATTGTGTTTCCATTTGCATCTTGTTTTGTTTCTGTTTCTAATAATTGCCATCCTGAATATTTTGGATTTCCTGAACCACTTTGTGGTGCTACACTTTGATTTCTACTTGTTATTATATTTCCACTTGATATATCACTTGCATTCGTTGTATCTCCTTTATATGTGAACCCTCCAAATGTAAAGTTCAATCCGTTGTTTGCGTCATTTAAATTAAATGTGCTATTAATTGTCTTTTCTTTATTTATCATATATAGGTTTTGGTTTTGTAATTCTTCTATTTCTTCTTTTGTCCAGTCACCAGCATCATATTGAACTACATCTTGTGCTGACATATATTGATTTACTAGTACTTCTTTTTCTTCACTAATTGTCTTTCCATTATATGTTCCTGTTACTATAAATGTATATTTTCCATTTGCTGTTATTTCATATGGTACTGTTTTTGAATTGTCAGATTTTAATACCACTGTACAATTATTGCCTTCTAATTTTGCTATTATATTTATATACAATGTTGTTCCCCTATTTTGTGTATTAGCTTCAAGTGAACTTTTATTACTTGCACTATTGCTTGTACTAACCGCTACAGCTGTATAATGTATTTCCAATTTTTTAGTTGTTACTGTTATATTTATATTCCCCGTAACTTTATCAATTTTTATTTTTCCTGTATTAACATCAACCACATCACTTCCAGATGTTGTTATTTCTTTCCCATTCATTGTTACACTCAAACTTATGATTGCATAATTTTCTGTTGTTGATATTGTTGCTTCATATGACTTGTTATAAGCGGTTTTTGTGGCATTATTATCTATTCTAGAACCCTCTCCTAAATTTTTTGTAACATTATAGAAATAATCATCTATTTTTATTATTTTTTCTGTCTTATTCCCGTCGCCTGTCTTTATCACAAATTTATATTCTTTTCCTAACTCAACTTCATAATCTATTGAAATCTTTTTTTCTACTCCAGATACTACTTTTAGTGGGTTGC
>ENA-OOWV01000539-OOWV01000539.1-human-gut-metagenome-genome-assembly--contig:-NODE-539-length-29267-cov-4.972203_pt1 | contig 29267 bp, 35 predicted proteins | sample MGYA00241584_ERZ501337 | MGnify/ENA primary metagenome ERZ501337 (study PRJEB25962, sample SAMEA2042744) | human gut metagenome | biome: human gut; feature: human-associated habitat; material: faeces... | reverse complement strand
AGCCCTATGTATCTAATAAATAATATATTTATAGCTAAATTTAATACGGCTGCAACTATTGTTGTTTTTCCAATTATCTTAGTATCTTTATATGCAGTAAATATTCCGCCAATAAAAGATGACAAATTAGAAAAATATGTTGCTATAATTAATATTGGAACATATTTATATGCATCTGAAAAATCTTTTTTTATAAAAAATGAGAATATAAATGGTAAAAGTGCAATGCTTCCTAAAACAACGGCGTCCAAAAATTTTCTTAATGAATTATAAATAGAATTATAAAACTCTTCTGGCTTTTCATAATGTAATGCTTTAGCTGATGCTTCTTTCCATGCTGTATAAAAGAAATTATAAATATTATCTATATAAGTTGGAAATTTATTTGCCATTGAATATATCCCATTTTGTCCTGTTCCAAGCACTGTTGATACAACAATTCTATCTGAAAAATTTATAATACTCCAAGATATACTATTGGGAACTAATGGGATTGAATATTTTACCATTTCTTTCATCAAACTTTTATCATATTTTTTTATTGATACTCCATTAAATATCTTTAATTTTGAAAAAGCAATTATTGAAACAAACAAATTTGATATTATACTAGATAAAAACAATCCTACAATTCCTATTTTCAATCCTACTATAAAAATTATATTCAATCCTATAATTAATACACTTGTAATAAAATTAATTATTGTATATTCTTTAATTTTACCCTTTCCTCTAATTACTGCATTTCTTAAACTAACTGTAATAGATGAAATAATATAAAAACAAAAAATAAAAGTATATTGAAGTTGAATAATTTTTCCAACAATGCAAGTTATAATTATCCATATACTAGTACTTATTATACAAAAAATCAATGTTTGCGAAATTATTTTTGAAGATTCTTCAGAATCTTTACTATCTATTAAAAATCTAAACATTGATTCTTCCATCAACAATGTAATTATCGGTATTAAAAACATTGCAATTGTATATAACAAATCATATGTTCCATACTCTGAAGTAGATAATATACTTGTATACATAGGTAATAAAAATACCGAAACAACTTGAGTACTAAATTTTCCAATTCCGATTATTAATGTATTAAATATTAATTCTTTTTGTCTTCCCATTTCTATCTCCCTATTAAATAATATCTAAAGCTTCTTTTAAATATTTTGTTGATTTATCCTTTTCATTTTCAAGTTCTTTATGAGCTTCCTTAAAAGATATATCACCATAATTGCTACATTTTTCTTTATAGTTAATTAAATCTATACTTCTATTTTCTAATTTCACTTTCTTTAATAATGTTGAAATTCTATAATCTTTCAAACCATTTATTGCAAAAAATGGTACTCCAAATATTACGGAAAATATAGTTCCATGAAAAGAAGATGATAATACTAATTCTGCATTTTCTAATAGATTTAAAAATTCTATTGGTCCCACTTCATAGAATTGTTTAAATCCTTTAAACAATTCTCTTCTTCCTGCATATCTAGTTGTTACAACTGGCATTTTTAATATTTTTGAAATTTTATTTACTAATTCTATATCTTCCTTCTTTTGACCTAATGAATAATATAATATATACTTTCCTTTATAAATTCTCTCTTTTGGAACAATTTTATTCCATTCATCTTTTGTCAATAAAATTGTTGGATCCATATATATAGGAACCTCTTTTCCTAATAATTCTCTTATATTATTTTGACTTCCCTCTTCTCTGACAGATATGTATTTATACTGTTCTAAGTCTTTTCTTACTCTATTTTTTTCTTCTTCTGTCCATACCATTTTTTTGGGGCCAAAACTAGCCGCATATGATATTTTCTTACCACTATTAGCAAATTCTAAAAAATATGCCCAATCAAAATCATTTGCTCTTAAATTCCATAATTGATCACTTCCACTAATCAAATAATCATATTTTAAATTTGCATTATTCAATTCTTCTAAAGATTTAAACTCTTTTGTTATTTGTAAATTATTATTAATAAATTTTTCAAATCTTTCAAATTTTTCTTTATTTTTTCTCTCAAAATCTTTTAAAACAAATTTTCTCACAAATCTAGATATAAATTTGTTATCTTTTGTTAAAGAATATTGTTGTTTTTGAATATCTGTTCTTAAATTAATAATTTCATAAGAATATGCTTCTCCTGATATTTTTTTTATATACTCTTGAAGTGCATATGCTTGAAGATTTGAACCATAATTATGTGCAGAATGAAACGTTATTGTCGCTATTTTTTTCATTTTTTCCTCCCAATTTTTTTAATTTTGTTTTTATATAATACAAATTCACTAATAAATTTTTACTTATATATAATAAATAAAAATCTAACATTCTTACTTTTGAATTAGATGTTTTATTTACTTCCCTTTTATACTTCAAATAATTTTTTTTATAAAATTTGTACTCTCCATCTAATACTTTTTCTTTCATCATCTCTTTCCTATTAGTCTTACCTATATCTTCAAAATAATATTTTATAAATACTAGTCTATTTATGTTTGCTTCATCAACTAACTGTGGAAATTTCTTATTTATATAATCAAATCTTTCATTAACCATTTCCATTGTGTCTAAAATTAATTGTGAATTAACCTGCCACATTGTACTTCCTTCTCTTTGGACATAAAAATATCCTTCATAATCAATTGAAACAATTTTCTTTGCTTTTGAAAAAATCAAATAAATTATTCCTAAATCTTCCATCTTTTTACCAACTTTAAAAGACAATTTAAAAAATAATTCTTTTTTATATAATTTATTCCAAATATAATTATCCGCATTTTGAAATAACAACAATTCTCTTAAGGCTTCTTCTGGACTATATATAATACATTTATTATATATTTTCTTATTTTTTTCATTCAATTTATAAGTTTTTTTATATTTACACATTGATATATCAGATTTATTCTTCTTTATTGCCAAATACAATTGTTCCAAAAACTGTTCATCAATATAATCATCACTATCAACAAACGCAATATATTTTCCAGTTGCCACAGTTATCCCGACATTTCTTGCATCAGATTGTCCACCATTTTTTTTATGAATTACTATTATTCTCTTATCTTTTTGGGAATATTCATCACATAATTGTGAACTTTTATCTGTTGAGCCATCATCTATAAGGATTATCTCAAGATTAGTATATGACTGTCTTAAAATACTTTGAACACAATTGTCTAGATATTTTTCAACATTATACACTGGAACAATTACACTTATTAGCTCTTTCATCATTTCTCTATTCCTTTCTATTTTAATAATTATTACTTTTTTCAACGGGTAAACCACAATTTTTTAGAAATTCATAATAATTTTTAAACATTGGCTCTGTATCGTTGTATTTTCTAACACTTTCATCATAATTTCTTACCAAATGCATAATTTCATAAAAAGACTTATCTCCAAATTCTTCCCTGTTTCTATTTTCAAATAACCAAAAAAATTCTCTAAAAACTTCTTTTGGGGGAATTTTATTATATTTTTTATAATAGCTTTGAACATTTTCTGATGGAGATTTATTAGGATCTAAATCTATTTTGATATCTTCATAGTTTTCACTATAGAAGTTCTGTAATGTTATCTCTGAATCACCAGGATTTATACTATAGATAAATGATGTTAATAAGTCACCTTTAATTTTATAAAATTCCTTTGTTTTACAGTTTTCAAGCGTTGATGCAAGTTTCTCACCTTTTTTCAAGCAACGTTCAATATTAGTATGAAGTAATTTCTGAATATTTACAGATCTGTTTTTTAATCTTTCTTGTTTATCTTTTTCTTTATAGAATTTATCAAGTAAAGCATTAGGATCAGTGAAATTTATACTTTCACATTCAGCAAAATTATTTAACTTCACACAATAGAATTCTAAAAAATCTCCATTTTTTGCATAGATACTATATTGTAAGTTATCACTTAATTCATTGATAAACTTTGAAAAATAATCATAAAGTATAGTTGTTGTAATTTCATCCTCAGAGCTATTTGTAAGCAAATCTTTATATAAGTTTTTAGATAATATATTACTTACCCCAGTGAATATTTTATTAAATATTAAATCATTTAATTCTAAATTATTATTAGAGATAAATTCAGTAAAATCTTTAAGCTGGAAGTTGAATGGGTTAAGCTTTGGAGAAACCGGTGGATAAGTATATGTTACTCCAGGATAAAGAGTTCTAAAGCTATTAACATCTGAGCCAACGTGTTTAATACACTCCATAATCTTATTATCTCTTTCGCGCACAAGAGATAAATTACTGTGACGTCCCATTATTTCAACAATTAAATAATAAATGCTATTAAAACCAAGTTCATCAGAAGCTTCTATACAAATCTTAATAAGTCTATCTCCATCAATTTGCTCAATACCTAAAATCTTTCCACCTATGAGATATTTTCTTAATACCATTGTAAACATAGGTGCTTGAAGAGGATTTGGTTTGCTATCTTCTGTAATATGAATACGTGGATATTTAGGAGAGGATGATATTAAAAGTCTAATATTTTGCCTGTCTTTTCTAAGTGTTAATATTATTTCATCTTTCTCAGGTTGATTTATTTTATCTATTTTTGAATTTATTATTGATTTTTTTAAATCTTTGACTAAACTATATAAGTAGATACCGTCTAATGCCATAAGTGTCATCCTTTCTTTATGTTAATATCTAAGGTAAGTATAACATTTATTGCAATATATATTCAATGGATTATTGTCGTTAGAAAGTATAAGTAAAATACTAGTATTAGAGAAGGGTGTAGTATGAAAAGGCGTTTTTTTTCAGTTTTAATGACAATGTTTATAACCATAATTTCACTTAATGGTTGTAACACTAATAAAGAAATAAAAGATGATGAACAAAATCAAGCAAAACAAGAAATACAATTAGATAATGGAGCATGTATTAATGAGATAAGTGGTGGGTATAATATTCTTAGTATTAGAGAAAATGAGTACACCAGTATAAATAATGAAAGGTTTATTTTAAGCTATAATAAAAATTCAGGTTCATATTTATACATAAGTAATAAATCATACTATATTCATTATAATGGTTCCGATATTGAACTAAGTGACAAAAATGTACAAGCACCTTTGTTTTCGCCAGATGGTAAGTATTTATTTTATTTCTCAAAAGACCAGTATCTACAGCCTGTAATATATGATTTGAAAAATTCTGAAAGGCTTGAGCTTAAAATTAACAGTAGTATTTCAGGAACATATGCTACATGGTTTGGTAATGATAAAATAATTTACTATGGAGTGAAAAAGGACAGTAAAACTAGCGGTATGTTTTCATATGATTTAAAAAGTAATCAGGAAAAGTTGGAAGAAGAAATAAGTGGTGGATATGTAAGTTTTATAAAAGCTTTTAAATCAAAGATCATTTTCTTTATGGAGAAATATAACGGAGAAAAATCTTTAAAGTCGTTAGATTATAATGGTAATGTTGAAGTTATATCTGATAATGTTGCAGAAATCTATGATATTGAAATGATTGATGATAGCATTTATTTATTAGGCAGAATGACTGATAATGTCTACTCATTATATGATCTATCAAAGGATAAAAGATTAATCTTTGATTTTCCAAGCAAAGTAATGTTTGAAAAAGGACTAAGTCATACTGATAAGGGTGAAATACTTTTTATTGGTAATAATGATGGCAGTACTAGTGAAAAAATTTATGCATGTTCCGATAATAGTATATATGTGATAAATTCAGATTCTGGTGATTACACATTTATAGAAATCAATTAATAGTCAAAAAGCAGTTTAGAAAATTTCTAAGCTGTTTTTTGATTATTATTAGTAAAAAGTGTTAATTATTAGTATCAGGAGGAATTATTATATGAAAGAAGTAATGCTGAATGATATTGATATTTTAATTGCAAGAAAAATAAGTAAAAGCAAGGCAGAAAAAGCTAATATTCTTCCCTTTAAAGAAGATGAGGGAAAAGTGTATATGCTTTGTGTATTTCATGATGAAAATATATGCAAAGAAATGCAATTTCTTTATGGTTGTACAATAAGTGAAGTATTCATAAATAACGAGAAGTTAAAGTATTTGATAAATAAAGTTTTCTTTTCTCAAGATAATAATAAAATCGAAGATGAAATAATAGAAGAAGCCATTGGTAAAAAGGCTTCAGATTTACATTTAGAACCCTACAAGGACATAGTATATGTAAGAGTTAGGATTGATGGAATCCTAAGTCTTTTATATATAATAACTAAGGAGGAGTATTCCACTATAATATCAAGAATAAAAATAAATTCTGCTTTAGATATTACAGAACATAGAAAGCCACAAGATGGAAAGATAACAATGGATATAGATGGAAATACATATGATTTACGTGTATCTATCATTCCAGTGGTTTTTGGTGAAAAAATAGTATTAAGAATTTTATATAACAATGGATTTAACTATTGTTTAGATAACCTGAAGCTGCTTCCTAATCAAAGACTTGAACTTGAAAAAATAATAAATAGGAATACTGGCCTTGTTATAGTAAATGGACCTGCTGGTAGTGGTAAATCAACCACATTATATACAATATTAAATCATGTAAATAGAAGAGAAGTTAATGTTGTAACCTTAGAAGATCCAGTGGAAGTTATAATAAATGGAGTTAATCAAATGATGGTTAATAGTAAAGAAGGAATAAGCTTTGCTGATGGCCTTAGAAGCGTAATGCGACAAGATCCTGATGTGATAATGGTTGGAGAGATAAGAGATGAGGAAACAGCTGCTATGGCTGTGAGAGCTGCTTTAACAGGTCATAAGGTATATACAACAATTCACTCTACAGAACCAAGAGAAGTGTACTTAAGGTTAGAGGAAATGGGTATAAAAAGTTATTTGATAAGAGAATCTCTTGTGGGAATAATATCTCAAAGACTTATTAAGATGCTATGTGATTCCTGTAAAGAAGAAGAAATTATAACGTATAAAGATAATAAAGTAAAAATATATAAAAAGGGAGATGGCTGTGAAAAATGCAATTTTACTGGCTATTTAGGTAGGGCATTAATAATATCAGTTAATGAAATTAACAAGGATTTAAAGAAAAAACTGGTGAAGCTTTATGATAATAATACCATATTAACAAATATTCAAATGGTGGATAACTTAAATAATTTACTGCTAACTGGTAAGATTTCAAGGCTTGATTATATGGAATTTATCGATAGAGAGGAGTTAGATTTTGACTATGAGGGAAGTTTCAAAGCAGAAAGCTAATTGGAATAGTTTATCAGTAATTGCCGATAATATAGCTAAGTTATATGGAGATGGTCTTCCTTTCGTATATATTTTTGAGTTGTTATCTGATTTAGATATAGGAGATAAATATAAAAGAGCACTGTTTAAAATAAAAAGGAAAATTAAAAATGGTGCTTCTTTAGAGGATGCTTTTAGAAGTGAAGGGTGTATATTTCCTAATTTTTTTGTAGAAATGGTAGGCGTTGGTGAAAAGACAGGTAATATAGGAGAAGTGTTAAATGGATTAAGTTTATTTTATAGCAAGATGGCTTTTATTAAGAAGTTTTTAATTAATGCCTTATCCTATCCTCTAATAATATGCATAAGTTCCTTAGGCGTTATGATTTTTCTAAGTATAGCAATTATACCTAATTTTAAAGAGGTTTATATTTCTTTAGGAAAAGATGTGCCAGAAAGCTTTAATTTTATTATTAATCTAAAGACTTTTATTTTTAATAATAAAGGGTTAAGTTGTGTATATTTTTTATTATGGGGAGTGGCAGGTCCATATATAATTTATAAGGTGTTTTTAAAAGAAAAGTTTTTGAAACTTCTTTGTTTAATTCCTATATATAAAAGGTTCATGGAGTACATAAACATTATGCTTTTAGCTGTGGTGGTAAAGAGCGGAGTAAACTTAATAAAGGGATTAGAGTTCTGCAGTGAAATAAAATTATTAGGAAATAATAATATGGTTGTGAGGGAGATAAAGAATAAGATTATCTCTGGAAATGGATTAAGTGATTCCATGGCTGAAACAAAAATTTTTTCTAAATATACTTTAGCACATATAAAACTTGGGGAAGAAAGTGGATCTTTAGATGAAAGGCTTATGCAAATTGAAAAGTTTCTATTTAATAATATTCAAGAAGATCTAAATAAAAAGATAGCAATGATACAGCCACTAATTATTATGTTTATTGGCGTTTTTGTATGTATATTTATAGTGGTGTTTATCTTACCTGTATTTGGAGAACTAATATGAAGACTCATTACAAAAAAGCATTTTCTTTATTAGAGCTTCTCATAAGCATGTCTATAATCATAAGTGTATTTTCTTTGGGATTTAAAGGCAAGAGGGTTTTAGACCAAACTATTAATAACATAAAGGCACATACAGCAGTAAGTAATATGTGTGATTTTTTAAGCTATAGTAAATTTTATTGTAATAAAAATAATTCATCGGTAATTATTAATTGTAGAAATAACGGATATGCAGAATTTATAGATCCAAGCAAAAATTTTTCTAAGAAATTAGAATTACCTAAAGGCTTTAATTTTATTACTAATTATAATATAAATTGTTCAAATGAAGGGGTTTTATCATCAGGAAGCATGTATATATGTGATCAATATAATAATCTTTATAAAATAACCATATCTGTTGGGGTTGATACAATAAATGTATATTATGGAGAATAGTTATGATTAGAAAAAAAGGAAGCCTTATAATTGAAAACATGTTGGCAAGTGCAATAATTATGCTACTACTTTTAGTTATTTGTCAATCAGTAGTATGTAAAGGTAAATGGCAGGAAATGAAAAAAAAGAAAGATGAATTTGAAAGAATTACTTATGCAGTAGAAGAGGAACTAAAATATAATTTAAGCATTGAGGAAGTAAAGGGCTTAGCATATAACAATATTATTTCTTTAGATAAAGATAATATTTTAAAACTTTTAACAATAGAGGGATTAGAAATGATTCAAAAAGGCAATGATATTGTAATTGTCGTTGAAGATATGGATAAAGATAGAATTAAAATTAATATCTGTTTAAGTGAAGAATGTTATGGCAATACTGTAGAAAGTAAAAGAAGTTTTGTAAAGGATAGGACAATGAATGAGTATTACAAGTAAAAATGAAGGCTTTACTTTATTGGAAATAATAATTTCACTTGGAATTTCAGTTAGTTTGTTATTGGTAATAATAAAGATTAATGCTGATATTATTGGTGACTATTGTAATAATTCTGAGGAAAGCATTTTAGAGGATAATTTTGATAATGCCATGCTTAATTTAGATAATTTAATAAATGGATATCTTGTAAGTGATATAAAGGTTGAAAACAATAAGATTACCATTAAATACGATGTTGATTTGGAAAAAAATTATTATAAAATTAAAAGCATTTATTTAAATAATAATAAGCTTATGATATCTACTATTAATCATGATTCCAATGGAGTCAGTAGCGGACAAAATGTAATATTAAATAATGTTAAAGAGTTTAATGTATATATAAAAGAAGCTCTAATATATTTTGAAATAATTACAGATTCAGGAGAGAGCAGGATAAGATGTATATAAGAAAGGTAGAAAAAGAGGCATTTATACTAGTTGAAACAATGATATTAACAGCAGTATGCATTTTAGTTTTAAGTATGTATGTAAAAAGCATTATATGGGATATTGAAAAAAGTTCATTATATTCAATGAATGAAGATTTACTTTATATGGATGAAGCTGAGCTTAAATTCATTGATGATGTAGAAGAAGAAATTAATAAAAATCAAGAATTAAAGGATAAAATAAAAGATAATGAATTAATTAAAGAATTAGAATATAGGTATACTGATGATGATTTGAGCTTTAAGATTACTAAAGGTAGGATATTCCTTATTAAAAGTGAAAATAAAAATAAGCTATATAGAAAATTAAAAACTATTAACTTAGAAGAAGAGATAATAATTATTCCTGATTATTATAAAGCATACAATTTAACATATTAGGAGCAAGGTAATGATTAGTAAAAAATTGATTTTATTTAAGCAGTACTTTTTGTATGAAGGTAAAAAGTATACTATAGATGAATTTTTTAATAATATTAATGAAATTTATAAAAATCTAGAGATAATTATAGCAGAAGATGAAATATTTATTTCACAGTATAAACTAAAGGATAATAATGTAACGTTATTTTTAGACAATATTATGTTGAATAATCAAATTAATAATGAAAATATTTTAACGGATTACTATTATAATAAAAAGAAAAAACTATTATATTTATATTCATTAAATGAAGGAAAATATATTAATAAAATTGCCAATGATAAAACAATTGTTAAAGTTATTCCAATTCAATTTTACATAAGAAATATTTTAAAGATTATTTTATATAGAAAGCCAAAGGTATTGATAATTACAAAGATAGATAAAAATATATATGCAATTGTTTGTGAAAAAGGATGCATTACATATTCAAATATAATAATAAATGATAAAGATGTTTTAAATAATGAAATACTTAAGTTTTCTAAAGATATTGAAATTATTCTTGATAAAGAAGTTGAAGATTTTCTTGTAGATGAAATTAAGAAGTGTTATAAAATAAAGATTAAATCCATAGGGAGGAATATTAGTGAAAAAATATATAAAGTATAAAGATTTTTTACCATCTCACTATGTAGATAAAAATATAAGTAAAAATAAAAAAAACAATAAAAAAGCCATTTGGATGCTGGTTATATTAAACTTTTATATGTTACCAATGAATATAAAAAGCATTTTTCAGGAGAATAATTCCAAAGAAGTTGTCAATGATACATATTATGATGAAAGTGAAAAGCTTATAGAGCAAATATCAGAATGGCTTAAGGTAACATCTCTAGATATTGATTCAATAGAGGCTACAGGAAATAAAGGAATGATAAGTGTGCTTAATAAGGATGTATTATGTGAGGTAGAAAATCAGGGATATGAAATAATTAAAATTACCCAAGATAATTCTATTTATAAAGCAAATATAATTAAGGATGATTAGGGAATGAAAAAGGAATTAAAAGAATCAATTATAATTATAACAACAGTTACTTTTACCATAATACAACTTATATTTTATATACAGTATACTTTAACAGCTAATAAATCAACAACTTCACAAGTAACAAACGTATCTGAAATAAAAGATGAAGAGGTTAAATTTACAACTATTAATGATGAATTAAAAGTTTTAGATAATAGTTATATAAGTGATGCAAATTATATTGGTGATAGATGGAAAGTTAAAATTGTATTGGTAGGTAATTCAGATCAAATTACAAATTCATTAAATAAATTAAAAAATATGGAAAAATATACAATAAATGAATATAATATTGATGGCGAGAAAGGCAATATTGCAGTTAAATTGGATTTAATTAGGAAAAAATAGAGCTTTTTTTACTCTTATTACCGAAATAATTGCATTTCTTTAGTAATTTTGATAGAATGTTTTTGTTGTGTCATAAAACAACGAAAAACGTTATGACTATTAATTTATTTTAAAGGTCATAATAACTATGAATTCAAATTATTTTGGAGGGAAATATATGATATCAGCAGGTGATTTAAGAAAAGGTACTACTTTTGAGCATGAAGGACAAGTTTACACAGTTATCGATTTCTTACATGTTAAACCAGGAAAAGGAGCTGCGTTCGTTAGAACTAAGTTAAGAAACGTTATATCTGGAGGAGTTACAGATACAACTTTCAACCCAACAGCTAAGCTTCAAGAAGCAATAATAGAAAGAAAAGAAATGCAATATTTATATTCTGATGGAGAATTATACTACTTCATGGATCAAGAAACATTTGAACAAATTCCATTAAACTATGAAAAAGTTGAAGAAGCTATAAAATTCTTAAAAGAAAACATGTTTGCAATTATCAAATTCTACAAAGGAGAAGCTTTCTCAGTTGAAGCACCAAACTTCGTTGAATTATTAATTACACAATGTGATCCAAGTGTTAAAGGTAATACAGCTACAAACGCTATGAAACCAGCAACATTAGAAACTGGAGCACAAGTTAACGTTCCAATGTTCGTAAACGAAGGAGATACTATAAGAGTAGACACTAGAACTGGCGAATACATGGAAAGAGTTTAGTTATAAAAAGCTAAGTTATATAACTTAGCTTTTTATTTTAATATTCAATATTATTCAATTTCTTTTGTAAAATGTTTTTAACTAAAAAATACGGGTATAATTATTAATATAATTATTTTTCAGAAGGATGTGTAAAAATGAAGAAAATTTTTGATGAAATTAATGATTTAAGACAAGTTATTAATGACATAGATGATGAAAAATATAAAAATGTTTTATCTACAATAAATAATGTTGTAAATGATATGGCATTAAAGATTGAGGAAATAATAGTAAAGCAGGAAGCTATTGAAGAAAATATGGAATACATAGGCGATGATTTAACAGATATGAGAGAAGAGATGTTTGAGGAAGTTTCATTTGATGATTTAGAGAATTTAGAAGATGAATATGAAGAAATACACTGCCACAACTGTGGTAAGCCTCTATTTGTTGAAAGAAAAGCAATAGAAAACAATTCTTCAATTCCATGTCCTTTCTGCAATAAAAATGCAAAATAGAAAAATATAAAAAAAGAAGTGATAATTAAAATTTATCACTTCTTTTTTTGTGGAATAATTTACATAAATATATATTGAAATGAATATTAATTTAATATGTGAAATAGTAATTACATGACTAAATTTAGTGATGGAAGGAAGTGAAGTGAGTGGACAATTACATCGAAGTACTACAGGTTTTACCGAAAAAAATTATAGAAATAATAGAAGGAAAAGTTGATACTAAGAAAATTCAAGAAATAAGAATAAAAGTTAATAAGCCAGTGATAATAAATACTGCTAATGAAGAATTGGTACTTGATTATTTAGTTTCAAAAGAAGAATTGAAATATATCATAACAAAAATATCTAGCTACTCCTTGTATGCTTTTGAAGAGGAAATGAGACAAGGATACATTACTTTTAGAGGTGGACATAGAATTGGTCTAGCTGGACAATGCGTAATGGAAAATGGACGAGTTAAGATTTTAAGAAATATATCATCTATTAATATTAGAATATGTAAGGAGGTAATAGGAGCCTCTAATAAGATAATGCCGTATATATCTAGCTTTAATAAAGTATACAATACACTTATTGTATCGCCGCCTAAATGTGGCAAGACTACAATTTTAAGAGATATAGCAAAAAATATATCAAATGGATTTTCACGAATAAATCTTAAAGGTAAAAAGGTAGCAATAATAGATGAACGAAGTGAGATAGCAGCTTGTTATAATGGAGTTCCTCAAATGAATGTGGGTATTAGGAGCGATGTTTTAGATAACTGTTTAAAAACAAATGGAATAATAATGGCAATAAGAAGTTTATCACCAGAAGTAATTATCTGTGATGAAATAGGTACAATGCATGAAATAGAGGCGTTAAGCATGGCATTTAACTCAGGAGTGAAAATGATACTTACAGTACATGGAATTGATTTAGAGGATGTAAGTCGCAGGAAAAGCTTAAAAGAACTTATTGATGAAAATATACTTGAAAGGATCATTGTCTTAAGTTGTAAAAATGGGCCAGGAACCTTAGAAAAAGTCTATAAGGTACAAGAAGGAGGACAAATTAAGTGTTTAGATATTTAGTTTTAGTATGTATTTTTATAATTTGTTCATATATTGGATTTGTTATTGGAGAAAATTACAAGAAGAGAAGCGTTAATCTAAAGGAATTTCAAAAGGCAATACTGTTGATGAATAATGATGTAATTTATACTAATATTCCACTTATGGAGGCTTTGTACGATGTAAGTGAAAAAGTATCTGGTGAATTATCTCAAATGTTCAGGGAAATTGCATCTACTTTAGAGAAAGGAGAAGCCAATAGCGTATTTGATATTTTTAATAATATATATGGTAAATATGAGAATGATTTGAGTTTTAAAAAAGAGGATTATAGCATAGTATCAGACTTCTTTAGAACACTAGGTGAAACAGGGGTATTTGGGCAAGAAAAAATCTTTAAACTGGCTTCAGAGCAAGTAAAACTTAATTATCAAGAAGCTTTAAAGGAAGCTAAAGTTAATATAAAGATGTACAGGACTTTAGGGGTATGCGCAGGAGCATTAATAGTAATATTTTTTATATAAAAGGGGGAAGTTAAATGGTATTTGATGTAGGTGTATTATTTAAAATTGGTGCAATGGGCATATTGCTTATAGTAATTGAACAGCTATTAAAGGCTAATGGTAAAAATGATATTGCTGTATTGGCTAATTTGGCAGGCATAGTAATTATTTTAATTACTATAATAGGTATGGTATCCACATTATTTGATACAGTAAGAGCAATGTTTACGATGTAGGTGAGGTAAATGGAGATAATTAGAATAATATCTATAGCTTTTATAGCATTATTTTTATATATGTTTGTGAAAGAAAAAAAATCAGATATAGCTGTATTGATTATTTTAGCGGCCAGTATAATGATTTTGCTATATATGATTACTCAGCTTGGACAAATAGTATCATTTATAAATTCAATTGCAATAAAAGCAAATATAGATATTGTTTATATAGAAATTATTTTAAAAATACTGGCAATTGCATATCTTGCTTCATTTTGCAGTGAAATATGTAAAGATGCAGGAGCTGGAAGTTTAGCTTCAAAAGTAGAATTTTCAGCTAAAATAATGATTCTTGTATTAGCTATACCAATATTAATGGCAGTACTTGACTCAATTCTTCAGATATTATAGGTGATTTAATGAAAATGAATAAATACTTAAGATATTGGTCAATTATTTTATTATTTATAGGTTTGTTATTTTTTTGTGATAATGGTCAGTTAGTTCATGCTCAAGATAATAATAGTGTAATATCTAATGATGAAATAAATGATGATTTGGAAGGATTATATGATTATATAAGCACTATGAAGAGTAATTTTGAATTGATTAATGATTTGGATCCAGTATCATATATAAAAAATTATATAAGTACAGGAAAGGGAAATTTAAGCTTTAGTAAGATTTGTGATGCTGCTTTCAGTCTATTGTTTAAGGAAGTAAAAACAGTATTATCTATGTGCATAATTATTGTAGTGATTGGCATAATATGTTCTCTTATCAAGAATCTTCAAAGTGCATTTTCATCAGAGAGTATATCGGAAATCGCTTTTTATGCCTGTTATGCATTAATGATAATTGTCCTTACAAGGACCTTTATAATTTCCTTAGACTTAGCAAAAGATATAATAACACAAATAAGTGGTTTTATGTCTAAATTGCTTCCTATATTGGTAGTTATGTTAGGTGTGGCTGGAGGTTTTACAGAATCTGCAACAATGGATCCTATAGTCTTAGGAACAACAATAATTATACCTAAGATATATCTAAATATAATTCTACCACTGATACTGATTACATTTGTTTTGCAATTTACCAATAACATTTCAACAGAACCGAAGATTTCTAATTTATGTAGCTTGGTGAAAAGTTCGGTATTATGGATTCAAGGGTTGATTTTGACAGTATATATAGGACTTTTGACGGTAAGGGGAATTACAGCATCAACTATTGATGCCGTAACACTTAAGACTGCCAAATTTACAATTGATAACTTTATACCAATTGTAGGTAAAACTTTTTCTGATGCAATTGCTTCTGTGGCAGGATACTCATTAATAATAAAAAATGCTATAGGATCAGTAGGACTTTTAGTATTAATACTTATAATACTATACCCAATCATAAAGATATTCTTATCATCAATAATTTTAAAAATCTCATCATCTTTATTAGAACCTATAGCAGATAAGCGAATTACTAAAGCAGTTTTTTCCGCAGGCGATTCTTTAATTTTAATATTATCTAGCGTATTATGTGTAAGTTTAATGTTTTTTGTATTAATTGCAATGATGGTTTCAGCAGGTAAATTTGTAATTGGGGGATAGTTATGGAATATATTAAAAGCTTTATTGAAACATTAGTAACTATAATAATTTTATTTTCTGCAATTGAATTAATTTCTCCAAACAATTCAATGAAAAAGTATATTAAATTTGTTTTAGGGTTGATTTTAATAGTAGTAATGCTAAGTCCAATAATAGATTTTTTTACAGAAGGTGAAGATAAGATTGTATCTACTATAAAAGAATATGAGAATATTTTAAGCACAGATACTAAGACAAGCTCCGATGTTGCTGTATCAAATGAAGTGGAAGATGTCTTTATAGAAAATTTAAATAAAAATTCCGCCGCTGAATTAGCAGAGGCATTTCCAGATTATACTTTTGTGTGCAATATAGATTGCAATATAGATTTAAGCAATTATAGTTATAACATAAGTCATGCTAAGATAGGTATTTCCACTGGTAAAATTCAGGATGTAGAGAAAATAGAAAAAGTTGAAATATCTAATGATAATCAAACTGAGAGCAAGGTATACAGTGATGATGAACAAAAAATAGTAAGCTATGTTTCAAATATGCTTGGGGTTTCAGAGGAAAAAATAGAAATTTATACTGTGAGTTAATTAGGTAGGTGATTGAATGGATAATAAAAAATTAAGCGATAACTTGAAAATATTAAGCAAAAATAAAGGATTTATTAATGCTTTAATATTTTTGTTAGTTGTTTTATTTCTATGGCTAGTTTTAACTAGTTTCAACAAAGTTAATTTTTCCAATAACAATAATGGCAATAATGGAAGTAATACTAATGGAGCAGCTGAAGTAGATGCAACTTTAAGTAATGAAAGTAAGGTAAGTTCAAGTTATGAACAGGCACAAAAAGAAGAATTGGAGGAGATTTTAAGCAAGATTGAAGGTGTAGGGAAGGTTTCTGTTATGATTCGTTTTGAAAGTGGTGAAGTAAAAGTTCCAGCAGTGGATAGTTCTAATCAAATTTCAAAAACAGTAGAAGATGATGGAAACGGAGGGACAAGGACAACAGAGCAGGAAAGTCAGGGAGATACAGTAGTAATGAGTTCAAATGGTAGCAGTAGTGATCCATTTATAACTAAGGTATATAATCCAGCAGTAACTGGGGTTATTATCACTGCAGAAGGTGCTACAAGTAGTAAGGTTAAATATGAAATACAGCTAGCAGTTTCAAAACTATATGATATAGGTTTAGACAAGGTTAATGTATATCCATCAAAAAATTAGCATATAATTTGTTAGAAAGTATATGGGAGGAGTATATATGACAAAAAGACAATTTGCAATTATATTTACACTGATGGCTTTAATTGTTTGTGTAGGTGTACTAGCATCTAAACTTAATAAGGATGGATTTAATGATCCAGGAGATTTAGGTGCAGTATTACAACAAAATGATGATGAAATAACAGATGAGGAAAAGGAAACATTAAGCACACAAGATTATTTCTATAATATGAGAGCAGCTAAAGAACAAGAAGATTCTCTTTATGTTGAAAATCTAGAATCTATTAAGAATGATGAAACTACTTCTCAAGAGCAAAAAGACATAGCAAATCAAAAGTTAATAGATAAGACTAATATAAAAGCTCAAGAAAGCAGTGTAGAACAAGATATTAAAAATCAAGGATATGAAGATGCAATATGTATGATAGATAATAATAAGGTTAAAGTTTATGTAAAGGTTGATGAGGATTTAACTAAAGAAGAATCAGGTTTAATTCAAAAATCTGTTGAAGATATAACTACATTAACTGATATTACAATACTAGCAAAGAAATAATGCATTGTCATAATTAATGTATTTTGTTATAATGTACCTATGATAAATGAGGTGTGCTAAACTGTATACCTTGAGGAGGGTGAAGTATGGAAAATATTAAGGACGAATCTACTTTAGGCGTAGTTAGAATATCTGATGAAGTTGTAAGTGTTATAGCTGGCATAGCTGCTGAAGAGATACAAGGAATAGTTGAAATTCCAACAGGAGTTGGCAATAATATATCTCAAATTTTAAAAGGTAAGAAGACTACAACAGGTAAGAGTGTTAAAGTAACCTTAGGTGAAGATGCTGCAACTATTGAATTAACTGTTGCTGTTGAATATGGAATAAATATTCCTGAAGTGATAAGTTTAGTTCAAGAAAATGTTAAGAAGACAGTTGAAGCTATGACAGGGTTAAATGTTGAAGCAGTTAATGTTAATGTTCAAAACATATATGTTCCTAAAAAGGAACAAAACTTAGAAAAAGAAGTTTAATTGATGACCCTCTGAAATTCAGAGGGTTTCTCATTGCATGAGAGAAATATATTAACTTTTAATAGACATAATGTTAATATTATTGTAATATACATATGTTTAATTAATATGATAAAAGTTTATAATAAAACTAATATATGATGTTTAGAGGACACTTAGGAGGAAAATATGAAAAGAAAAAGATCAAGGGAAATTGCAATGGAATTATTATTTAGCATGGAAATAAGCAAAAATTCTTATGAAGAAACTATAGAATGCTTTGTTGAAGATTACGAAATGGATTTAAAGACTATAGATTTAGAATACATTAAAGAAGTAATGAAATCTGTTGTAGATCACAAAGAAGAAATTGATGAAATAATAAAAAATTCATTAATTAACTGGACTATAGATAGAGTTTCTAAAGTTAATTTAACAATAGTAAGATTAGCAATTGCAGAAATGCTTTATATTAATGATGTTCCTGAGGTAGTTGCTATAAACGAAGCAATTGAGCTTACTAAAAAATATTCAGATGATAAGAGCGTATCATTTGTTAATGGAGCTTTAGATAAGGCATTTAAAAATATAAAATAAATATAAGTTGTTGGGGAGTTATAGAGAATGGGAGAAATAATTAACGTTATAGATTTAGCTAAGAAGATAAAGGGGCAGATTATTGAATTTGTTTCTCAAAGAGAAAATAATGGGAAAATGATACCTAAGATAGCATCAATTGTTGTAGGTGAAGATGGTGGATCTATTTTTTACATTAATAGTCAAGAAAAGGTAGCTAATTCTTTAGGAATACTATTTGAAAAAATATTATTAGAAGAATCTACCACTGAAGAAGAATTAATTAATGAAATTATAACATTAAATAATAATGAAGAAATTCATGGTATTATACTTCAATTACCACTACCAAAGCATATTGATGAGAAAAAGGTAATATCATATATATCGCCAGATAAGGATATAGACTGTTTAACTTATATCAACCAAGGTAAATTATATGCAGGTCACAAAAAATTCATACCGTGCACTCCTAATTCTGTGGTAACAATCTTAGATAGCTTAAATATTAATCTTCAAGGAAAAGAAGTAGTTGTTATTGGACGTAGCAATATTGTAGGTAAGCCTGTGGCTGCTTTAATGTTAGAAAGAAACTGTACTGTTACTGTCTGTCATTCTAAGACTAAGGATCTTCAAAGTGTATGTCAAAGAGCAGATATACTTATTGTAGCCATTGGTATACCAAATTACATCGATTCTTCATATGTAAAAGAAGGTGCAATTGTTATAGATGTTGGTACATCTTCTTTAAATGGAAAAATAACTGGTGATGTTTTACTAGATGATGTTATTGGAAAATCATCTTATATGACAAAAGTACCAGGTGGAGTTGGTGCATTAACAACTACACTTTTAATGAAAAATCTTTGTGAGGCATTGAAGTAATTATGAAAATTAAAACATTATCTGTATCAGAATTAAATAATTATATAAAAAAAATATTAGATAATGACTTTATATTAAACAATCTCTCTGTAAAAGGGGAGATTTCTAATTTAAAATATCATTCATCAGGACATATATATTTTTCTCTAAAAGATGATAATGGCAAGATAAACTGTATTATGTTTAAAAATAAAGCATATGAATTGACTTTCAAGTTAGAAGATGGGATGAATATCATAGTAAAAGGAAAAGTATCAGCTTATCAAGCAAATGGAACCTTTCAAATCTATTGCAATGAAATTGAAAAGGAAGGCCTTGGAGATTTATACATACGATATGAACAATTGAAGAAGAAATTAGAACTCCAAGGATATTTTGATTTAGAAAATAAAAAACCAATCCCAAAGGATCCAGTAGCTATAGGCATAGTTACTTCAGCAACTGGAGCTGCCATTGAAGATATAAAAAATGTTATCAGAAGAAGAAATAAATTTGTTGATCTTTTCTTATATCCAGCACAAGTTCAAGGAAAGGATGCCTATAAGACTATTATAGAGGGAATTAGGTATTTTAATAATAAAAAGAATGTTGATTTAATAATTATTGGTAGAGGTGGAGGTTCCATTGAAGAATTATGGAATTTTAATGAAGAAGCTCTAGCTGAGGAAATTTTCCACTCAGAACTTCCTATTATTTCAGCTGTTGGTCATGAAATAGATTATACAATATCTGACTTTGTAGCAGACCTTAGAGCTTCTACTCCTTCTCAAGCAGGAGAACTAGCTGTTCCTTTAGATAGTGAGATTTATTCTGCTATTAGTGAATATGAGAATTATTTAAATAAGTATATGATTAAAAGATTTAATGATGAAAAATCTAAAATTGATAATTTCTCTAAAATATTAAGTTTAAATTCACCAATGAATAAGATTGTAAATAGTTATTTGGAAGTAGAAAGAGTTAAAGAAAAGCTTGATAATTTGCTTAATAAAAAAATAGCCATTGAAAAGCAAAAATTGATTTCATTGAATAACGTATTACAAGCACATAGTCCTTTAAATATTTTATCTAAGGGTTATGCTATAATAGAAGACGAAAATGGAAATATACTAAAAGAAACTAAAGATTTTAATAAAGATATGAATGTTAAAATAAACTTAAGTGATGGAATGATTAAGGGGAATTTAAAATTATTGTAGAGGAGGAGAATGCTTTGGCAAAAAAAGAAAATTATAATGAAATGCTAAACTTATTAGAATCCACTATTGAGACTTTAGAAAACAACGATTTAGGTCTTGAAGATGCTATGAAAGAATATGAAAAGGGAAGCAAATTAGTTAATAAATTATATAAGACTCTAGCTAATTTAGAGGGTAAATTTATAACACTAAAAGAAGCTTCAGATAGGGTAAATGATAATGAGAATTAAACAATTGAAAGAATTAGTTGATAATTATCTAAGTAACTACTTTAAGGATAAAGGTTCATATAATTCATTAATATATGACGCTGCCAGTTATAGCTTAAACGTTGGTGGTAAAAGGATACGCCCTATATTATTTATGCTGGTATACTTTATGTACAAAGGTGAAGATAAAGAAATAATTGATATGGCAGCAGCTATTGAAATGATTCATACTTATTCACTTATTCATGATGATTTACCATGTATGGATAATGATGACTTAAGAAGAGGAAAACCTACTAATCATAAGGTATATGGAGAAAATATCGCAGTTTTAGCAGGAGATGCTTTATTAAACGAAGCAATGATTTTACTTATGGATTTCTCAATAAAACATGGAAAAGATGCACTTGTTGCTGCAAGAGAAATTGCTTATGCTGCTGGTGCAGATGGAATGATAGGTGGTCAAGTCGTAGATATCATAAATGAAGGGAAAAGAATTTCTAAAGAGGAATTAAATTATATGCACCTAAAGAAAACTGGAGAGCTTATTAGATCTTCTATAGTTGCAGGTGCAATTTTAGCAGAAGCAGACAAAAGTGAAATAGATTTGTTAAATAAATTTGGAATGAATTTAGGATTAGCATTTCAAATTAAAGATGATATACTTGATGTAACTGGAGATGTAGAGAAATTAGGAAAGAATACTTTAGCAGATGTGAATAAATCAAATTTCATTACTATGTACGGATTAGAAGAATGCAAGGTAATGTGTGAAGACTTAACAGCTGAATGTATTACTATTTTAGACAAGATTTCAGTTAACACAGATATCTTAAAAGAGCTAACTATAGAACTTTTGAAAAGAGATTTTTAACAAAGGAAGGATATTTATGTCAAAGTTATTAGACAAGATTAGTTCACCAATTGATGTTCATAAGTTTAGTAATAAAGAATTAACAATGCTTTCCAATGAAATAAGAGAATTCTTAATAGATAATGTCCTTAAGACTGGGGGACATTTATCATCAAATCTTGGAGTAGTTGAGTTAACATTAAGTTTATATAAAAATTTTAATTTAGAGAAAGATAAGATTGTATGGGATGTTGGTCATCAAAGCTATGTTCATAAAATGTTATCTGGTAGAAAAGATAAATTTAATACACTAAGAAAATATAAAGGAATTAGTGGATTCCCTAAAATAAGTGAAAGCAAATATGATGCTTTTGGTACAGGACATAGTAGTACCTCTATATCAGCGGCTTTAGGTATAGCAAGAGCAAGAGATATTCTTAAGGAAGATTACAATGTAGTAGCAGTTATTGGTGATGGTGCACTTACAGGTGGAATGGCCTTAGAAGCCATAAATGATGTAGGCTTTAATAAAAGTAAGATGATTATCATTTTAAACGATAATCAAATGTCTATCAGCAAGAATGTTGGAGCATTATCTAATCATTTAAATATGCTTAGAGTTGCTCCAAATTATAATAAAATTAAGAATGAAATAAATGAAACACTTAATACTTCAGTAGTTGGTAAAAGTGTTGCAAACTCAATTCATAAAATAAAAGATAGTATTAAAAATTTAGTTGTTCCTTCAAAGATGTTTGAAGAAATGGGGCTAAAATACATAGGTCCAATTGATGGACATGATATTGAGTTAATGAATGAAGTATTAACACGAGCAAAACAAATAGATGGACCAGTTCTTATTCATGTAATAACAAAAAAAGGTAAGGGATATGAGCTTGCAGAAGAGAACCCTAATAAATATCATGGAGTTGCTGGTATAAGCGATAATACAAAAAAAACTGATGTGAAACCAGGTGTAAAATATTCAAAAGCTTTTGGAGATTTTGTAGTTGCAGAAGCAGAAGAAAATGAAAAACTTGTATGCTTAACAGCTGCAATGCCTGATGGAACTGGCCTTAATGAATTTGCTAAGTTGTATCCAAATAGATTTTTTGATGTGGGAATAGCAGAAGAGCATGCTACTACTTTAGCAGCAGGTATGGCTAGTGCAGGACTTAGACCGATATTTGCAGTATATTCAACATTCCTACAAAGAGCTTTTGATCAGATTATACATGATGTGTGTATTCAAAATATGCCAGTGATTTTTGCAATAGATAGAGCAGGCATTGTTGGTGATGATGGAGAAACACATCAAGGAATATTTGATTTATCGTATCTATCTTTAATACCTAATATGACGGTTCTTGCTCCTAAGCAAGTGGAAGAACTACCAGTAATGATGAAATGGGCCCTAAAAGAAAATAGGCCTATAGCAATTAGATATCCAAGAGATGGAGATATTTATCATAACTTAAATCCACTAAGTGAAATAAAATATGGAAAATGGGAAAAGATTATAGATGGTGATAAAGTAGCTATCCTTTCTGTAGGTAAAATGGTGCAATATGCAATGCTTGCCCATGAAGAACTTATTGATGAAGGAATCAATCCTACAATTATTTCGGCTTCTTTTATAAAGCCTTTAGATTTAGAAATGTTAAAAGAATTAGTTGAAAATAATTATGATATTATTACAGTTGAAGATAATATTGGTAATGGTGGATTTGGAAATTATGTTATAGAAGCATTATATAATTTAGGCTTTAGAGGTAAATTTAAATCTCTATCATATAAAGATGAATTTATTCCACATGGAAAAGTTGATTTACTTTACTCAGACTATGGATTAGATTCAACTGCAATAAAGAATACTGTTGTTACAATGATTAAATGATAAAGGAGAAACAAATGGCAGTTAAAAAGGAAAGATTAGATGTACTTTTAGTTGAAAAAGGTATATGCACTTCAAGAGAAAGAGCTAAAACAAGTATTATGGCTGGTTTGGTTTATGTAGATGGACAAAAAGTAGATAAAGTTGGAGAAAAAGTAAGTGTTGAAGCTGACATAGTTTACAAAGGAGAAAAAATGCCTTATGTAAGCCGTGGAGGATTTAAGCTTGAAAAAGCAATGAAGGAATTTAACATTGATTTAACTGATACTGTATGTATGGATATTGGTGCTTCAACAGGTGGATTTACAGATTGTATGCTACAAAACAATGCAAAAAAAGTATTTTCAGTGGATGTTGGTTACGGGCAATTTGCTTGGAAGCTAAGGACTGATGAAAGAGTAGTTTGTATGGAGAGAACTAATATAAGATATGTAACACCAGAAGATATCGGTGAAAAACTTGATTTTGCTTCAATAGATGTATCTTTTATCTCTTTAAGAACTATTATGCCAGCTGTAAAAGAATTATTAAAGGATAATGGATCCGTAGTTGCATTAATTAAGCCACAATTTGAAGCAGGAAAAGATAAAGTAGGTAAAAAAGGTGTTGTAAGAGATAAGGCTGTTCATAAAGAAATTGTTACAAATATAGTTAACTTCTTAATTGATAATGAATTTACAGTGCTTGGATTAAGCTTCTCACCAATTAAAGGACCAGAAGGTAATAGAGAATACCTAGTTTATTTCACTAAGGACAAGGAAAGAGAAACTGATTTTAAATTTGACGTCATTGATCAAATTATTGAAGATTCACATAGCCAGCTGTAATATAGCTGGCTTTAGGTGTATTATAAATTATTAGGGGTGAGGTTATGAAGCATGTTTTAATAGCTTTAAATCCTTCTAAAGATAAAGACGGAGTTATATTATCCAATGTTATATCAAAGGTATCACGTAAATTTAATGGTGTTAAAATAAAAGTTTTAAATAGTTATGAACTTGCATTTAATGAAATAGATGATGATACTGACCTTGTAATTGTTTTAGGTGGAGATGGAACTATACTTAGTGTAGCACGAGACTTAAATGGATATAAGGATATTCCTATATTAGGAGTTAATATTGGTAATTTAGGCTTCCTGTCCAGTGTAGAATATGGGGAACTTGAGAGTTCATTAGAAAAAATAAAAAAAGGATTATATACAAAGCAGAAGAGAATACTATTGCAATGCAATACTGGAAAAAATTCTAATGTGTTAAAGGCTTTAAATGATGTAGTTATAGCAAGAGGAACTTTATCAAGAATAATTAAATTTGATATATATATTGATAAGAAACTATATATATCATTTAAGGGCGATGGGCTTATTGTTGCCACACCAACTGGCTCTACGGCATATTCTTTTTCAGCAGGAGGACCATTTATTTATCCAGATGTTGATGTTGTTACAATAACACCTATCTGCCCACATACAAAGGCAATGCAGCCAATAGTATTAAATAGCAGTTCTGTCATAGAAATCAATGTGGATAATAATAACGAAGAAATATACCTAACTGTTGATGGACAGAAAGTCATTAAAAAAGAAGATGATGAAATTATTACTATTACCAAATCTGAACATTGTGCGGAAATAATCCTTCTTGATGATTATGATTATTTTAATGTTTTAAGAAAAAAAATACTATATAACTCAGAAAAAGAAGAAGGTGAGTAGATGAAATCAAAGAGACATAATAGAATCTTAGAAATAATTAATAAAAAAGAAATAGAAACACAGGAAGAATTAGCTGAAGAGTTAAAGAAGAGTGGTTTTGAAGTTACTCAAGCTACTATTTCAAGAGATATAAAAATATTAAAGCTTTTAAAGGTACAAAGCATATCAGGTAAATATAGATATGTGGCTCCCACTAAAGAAGAAAGAAATATAAATGATAAACTTTTTAGCATACTTGCTAATTCAGCAATATCAGTGGAAAAGGTTGATAAATTTGTGGTGGTAAAAACACTTACTGGTGCTGCATCTGCTGCTGCTGAAGCTATAGATAGCTTATATTCAGAAGATATTGCTGGTACAATAGCTGGTGATAATACAATATTCATTTTAATAAGAACTGATGAAAAAGCTTTAGAATTAATAACAAAAATTAGAAAAATAATTTTATAAATTTAAAAGGTGGGTTATAATGCTTGTTGTTTTAAATATAAAGAATTTTGCTTTAATCCAAGAATTATCTGTTGAGTTTGGAGCTGGATTCAATATTTTATCTGGAGAAACCGGTGCTGGTAAATCAATTTTAATAGATACCATAGATTATGTATTAGGTGGAAAGTTTTCTAAAGATCTTATTAGGTATGGCGAAGATAAAACATATGTAGAAGCTATATTTGATATTGAAAATGATGAAATTTATACTTTACTAAATGATTTAAACATAGAAGCAGATGAGCTATTAGTTGTATCAAGGGAAACAACTATTTCAGGAAAAAGTATAATTAAAGTAAATGGAAAAACCATAGTATTATCACAGTTAAAAAAGATTAGAGAAAAGCTTTTAGATATCCATGGTCAACATCAAAATCAATCTTTATTAAGCAAAGGAACACATATATTATATTTAGATGAATATAATTCTGAAAATATAAGTCCTTTACTAGAACAATTTGAAATATTTAAAAATAGATATTCAGAGATCGAAGATAAGATTAATGAATTAAAAGGTAATGAAGACAGAGAAAAGCTTCTTGATTATATAAAATTTCAAATAGAGGATATTGAAAAAGCAAAACTTAAGCCAGGTGAAGAAGAAGATTTACGAGAACAATATAATATTTTAGCAAATGCAGAAAAGATATCTTCAAGCCTTATAAATTCATATAATTATTTAAATAATAATCCACAAGGAAATTCGGTTTTAGAATTATTATCTAAAGTTATTTCTGAGCTTTCGCATTCAGAAATGCATTTGGAAAAAATTAAAGATAAAAGAGTACAAGTGGAAGAAGCATATTATTTACTTGAAGAATCAACAAGAGATATTAGAGATATAGCTAATGAAGTATATTATGATGAAAATGAACTTGCAGCAATAAATGAGAGAATATATGAAATTAGTTTATATAAGAAAAAATATGGTAATTCCATTGATGAAATTCTTCAATTTTTAGAAAAGCTTAAAAATCAATATGATGAATTTATTAATTCAGAGGAAATAATACTGAAATTGAAAAAAGAATTAAGTGTTATTGAAAAAGAAATGAAAGATATAGGCTTAAAGCTACATGAGTTTAGATGCATGTCAGCTAAAGATTTAGAAGTAAGAATTAAAGAAGAATTATCATATGTAGGACTAGAAAAAGCTATTATCAATATAGATGTAAACTTAAGTGAAGAAGCCAATAGTAGAGGATATGATGATGTTCAATTCTTAATTTCAGCAAACCCTGGTGAACCGCTAAAACCACTGGAGAAAGTATTATCTGGTGGTGAATTATCAAGAATAATGCTTGCGTTAAAATGTGTTTTTGTTGATAAAGATAAAATACCAACGTTAATATTTGATGAAATTGATACTGGAATAAGTGGTGCCATAGGAAAGCGTGTTGGTGAAAAAATGTATCAAGTATCAGTAAAGCATCAGGTTTTATGTATTACACATTTACCACAAATTGCAGCATTATCAGATAATCACTATTTTGTTTCAAAAAAAGTTGAAAATGGTAAGACATTTACACAAATAAGAATGCTTAATGAAGAAGATAAGGTTTGTGAAATTGCAAAAATGATTGGTGGAGATAACTTAAGTGATGTTGCCATCGATAATTCAAGAGAAATGGTTAAATTAGCTGATATTAAGAAAAAAGAAATAAAAAATGAATTTATTTAATACATAATACACTAATTTACTGCAAAAAATAAAATCATGGAAATTCTCCATGGTTTTATTTTTTTATATAAAATTTTTTGCTTATATAATTTTTGACTTTTATAACAAAGTTACTATAGCATATAAAAATAGCTATAGGGAAAATTAAAATCAGAAGCAAAGGAGGAGATAAAATGATAAAAAAACTTATTAAAAATTTTAGCATAATAACTGCTCCAATCTTCATTCTGGTTTTAATTGGAGTTTATAATAATAACTCAAAAGACGATAAATTATATACACAAAACCAAATGCAAGATACAACTTCATATGTAATGAATGATTTACAAAACACTGACTCTATTGATTGTTATACTAGCTTAATCAATTCTAAGGCATTAACAACTTTGCATAAAGAAAAGAGAAAAGATATTGAAGTTTATCCTGGTGGAATAAGCATAGGTGTTAAGATAAATAATAAAGGTGCTTTAGTGGTAGGTTACTCTGATATATCAACACATGAGGGATTAAGTGAAAGTCCAGGAAAAGTGGCAGGCATAGAGCTGGGAGATATAATAGAAGAGGTAAATGGGGAAAATATTGAAACATGTTCAGATTTAATAAGTAAGGTTAAAACTTGTAGAAATGATGAAATGACTGTAAAAATACTGAGAGGAAACTCTGAAATAACAAAAAAAGTTTCTTTAATAAAAGAAGACAATGAATATAAAATTGGATTATGGGTAAGAGATTCTACAGCAGGTATAGGTACATTGACTTTTTATGATAAAGATAGCAAAACTTTTGGTGCTTTAGGTCATCCTATTACTGATGGAGATACTAATGTGTCATTTAATATAAAGAGTGGTACATTGCTTAGATCTTCAGTATTAAGTATTAAAAAAGGAGAAAGAGGAAATCCAGGAGAAATAAAGGGATTATTTATCAATGAAAATGAATCAATAGGTAACATCGAAAAAAATACTAATTCAGGTATATATGGTGATGGCTCAGTAGAATTAATTAATCCTAATTTTAATAAAGCAATGACTGTGGCTTATAGAGATGAAATAAAGGAAGGGCATGCACAAATAATTACTACGGTGGAAGATGGTGGTGCTAAAGCATATGATATTGAGATATTAAAGCTACTTCCTCAAGATGAGCCTGGATCAAAAAGCATGATTATTAAAATTGTGGATCCAGTTTTATTGGAAAAAACAGGAGGTATTGTTCAAGGTATGAGTGGTAGTCCTATAATACAAAATGGTAAAATTATAGGTGCTGTAACTCATGTCTTAATAAATAAACCTGATGTAGGATATGGAATATATATTGAATGGATGTTACAAGATGCAGGTGTAATTAATTAAATAAATACTGCTATTTCATTTAGTAGCCTTTCTTCAAAGTATAGGAAAGTATAAAATTTTCGATGGCTGAAAGTTAGATGCTATCTAGCATTCAGCCTTTAAATATGTTAAATTTATTAATTATAAATTAGAGGTT